>ULSS01064039.1_pt1 | contig 12357 bp, 13 predicted proteins | sample 1956901 | NCBI WGS metagenome assembly ULSS01 (sample SAMEA4835714, study PRJEB28245) | human gut metagenome | biome: gut microbiome; material: fecal sample | place: Denmark | collected 2008
CGGTGCCCTGGGCTAGGAGCTTCTGCCCTTTCAGGGCGTATTGCTTAAAGCTTACCGCTAGGCGGGTTACGGGTTAACAGGTTAACAGTTAACAGCCGTTTTTTCTATAGTTACACGAGCAAAGCACTTTTCGTTCTTCACTCTTCACTTAACCTTCCCTACTTCCCCGTGGTCAGCAGCTTCACGGCACGCTGAACTATCTCGTTGGTCTCGTTCCAAACCTGGAAGTATTGGCTCATATCCCAGATATCTCGCGCTACAAGGGCTTTCAGCTGCACAGCCAGGTATTTCTTCGTCTGAGCCAATTCAGCCTCATCCTTAGGCTCTATCTTCTCCTTCTTGCCCTCTGCAATAATGCCTTCAATGAGCGAAGAAGGAACCTCGTAAGTTGCCAGGAACTTGTTGAAGTCCTTATACTGGCTCTTCAGCTCCTTGCGGTGAGCATCGATAAACTTCAGACTGTGGTTGATGACAATGCTCTTGGCTGCCAGCTGACGGTGCATCTTGGTGTACTTGGTAGTATCCAGCGGAACGAAATAATCAGGCATGATTCCGCCGCCACCATAAACCACACGATGCTTGCGTAAAGTATAATACTTCAAGCTATCTGAAAGATGGATGCTGTCCTGATTGGTAAACTCGCCATGCTTGTAACGGTTGTCGAGATCCATCGCATAATCCAGTCTGTCGCCCTTCTTATAAGGCTTCTGGATGCATCTGCCGCTAGGCGTATAATAATGGGCGATGGTGAGACGAATCTCACTGCCATCATCGAAGGTGAGCGGACGCTGCACCAATCCCTTGCCGAAGGTTCTGCGACCTACCACCACGCCACGGTCCTGATCCTGGATGGCTCCGGAAACAATCTCTGCGGCAGAAGCGGTAAACTCGTTGGTAAGCACTACCACCTTGCCCTTGCGCCATCTGCCGTTAGCCTGCGCCTTATACTCCTGACGGGGAGCTGCACGACCGCTGGTATAAACGATGAGATCGCCCTTCTGAAGGAATTCATTGGCTATCTGAGCCGCAGCCTGCAAGTAACCGCCACCATTATCCTCGAGGTCGAAGATAAGGTCTTTCATTCCCTTCTTTTTCAGCGAATCCATCGCTATCGTCACTTCCTTATGACTGGTAAGGCCGAAGCTTCCCAGACGGATGTATCCGATGCCCGGGCGAATCATATAAGCCGCATCCATCGTGGTTACAGGAATCTTGTCACGTTTCACCTTGAAAGTGAGCTTATCCTTGATGCCCCGGCGCACGATAGTAAGATTCACCGTTGTTCCCTTAGGACCGCGAAGGCGTTTCATGATTTCCTCCTTGCTCATCTTCACGCCCGAAATAGCCGTATCATTCACCGCAACGATACGGTCGCCGGCAATGATTCCCACCTTCTCGGAAGGACCATTCACTACGGGCTGGATGACGAGCAAAGTATCATCTACCATGTTAAACTGCACGCCAATGCCATCGAAACTGCCATTCAGCGGTTCATTCATCGCCTTGGTTTCCTTGGCCGTGGCGTAAGAAGAATGAGGGTCCAGCTTCTCGAGCATACCTCGGATGGCGTCCTCTACGAGCTTGTTCTCATCCACACTATCCACATAGAGATTGGTAATGGCGATTTCCGCCCTACCCAACTTCTCTATCGGGCTGTTCTTGCCCATCTTGATGCGCAGCTGGGCACTGGCAGAAGTTACTGTCAGGAACGCCAGGAGCGCAATAAATAGATATTTCTTCATTTCTTAAAACTAAAGTTTATGAAAGAGAGAAATCCTTCAAGAGTTAACAGGTTAACAGTTAACAGCGCTTTTTTCAATGGTTACCCCCCGAAAGCACTTGAATTCTTCACTCTTCGTTCTTCACTCTTCACTTCACCTAATCCAGCAGTGCTGAGTCTTCCTCCGGAATATCCTCTTCAATCACCAGGTTGTCGATGATGAAGTTCTGACGTTCCATCGTATTCTTACCCATGTAATACTCCAGGAGCTTCTGCACCTGGTCGGTCTTGTGCAGCGTTACCTGCTCCAATCGCATATCCGGACCGATGAAATGGGCAAACTCTTCTGGCGAAATCTCTCCCAATCCCTTGAATCGGGTGATTTCCGGGTCAGGACCCAGCGCCTTGATGGCCTGCTGGCGCTCCTCATCGCTGTAGCAGTAATGCGTAATGAAGTCGCCTTTCTTCTCCTTAGGTCCCAGCTTGGCATCAGCATCCGCTACAGCCTGCTTGTTCTTGATTTTGGTTCGCTTGTTGCGCACTCGGAACAATGGAGTCTGAAGCACGTAAACATGTCCCTTCTTGATGAGATCTGGGAAGAACTGCAGGAAGAAGGTGATGATGAGCAGGCGGATGTGCATTCCGTCAACATCGGCATCGGTAGCCACAATCACCTTATTATATCTCAATCCGTCCAATCCGTCTTCTATATCCAGGGCAGCCTGCAGCAGGTTGAACTCCTCGTTCTCGTAAACCACCTTCTTGGTCAGGCCATAGCAATTTAATGGCTTTCCTCGCAGCGAGAATACCGCCTGGGTGTTCACGTCGCGGCTCTTGGTGATGCTTCCGCTGGCAGAATCACCCTCGGTGATGAAGATGGAACTTGCCTCCTTCTGCTCGTTCTTGGCGTCACTGAAGTGGATGCGGCAATCGCGCAGCTTGCGGTTGTGAAGGTTCGCCTTCTTGGCACGCTCACGCGCCAGTTTGGTTACGCCAGCCATCGCCTTGCGCTCACGCTCGCTCTCCTTGATCTTATTCTCCAGAATCTCAGCCACATCCTTGTGGATATGGAGATAGTTATCTACTTCCTTCTTCAGGAAATCGCCCACATACTTATTGATGGTTTCGCCTCCGTTCGGAGACATTGTGGTACTTCCGAGCTTAATCTTCGTCTGACTCTCAAACACCGGCTCCTCTACGTTCAGTGCAATGGCAGCCACCAGTCCGTTTCGGATGTCGCCATACTCATACTTGCCGTAGAACTCCTTGATGGTTCTGGCGATATGCTCCTTGAAGGCACTCTGATGAGTACCGCCCTGGGTGGTGTGCTGACCATTCACGAAGGAATAGTACTCCTCGCCATACTGATTGGTATGGGTAAAGGCAATCTCGATGTCTTCGCCCTTCATGTGGACAATCTCATAAAGACCCTCGTTGGTCATATTATCGGTCAGGAGATCCTTCAAACCATGACGGCTGAGGATGCGGCGACCATTGTGCATGATGGTGAGTCCGGTGTTCAGATAAGTATAGTTGCGGAGCATGGTTTCCACGAAATCATCGTGGAAAGAATAGTTCTTGAACAGGGTATTATCCGGTTCGAAGAAGATGAAGGTACCGTTCTCGTCCTCGGTATCTTCCGTAACATCGCTCTGCAGAATACCTTTCTCAAACTTCAAATGGCGCACCTTGCCGTCGCGGAACGACTTTACCTCGAAATGAGAGCTAAGGGCATTCACCGCCTTCACACCCACACCGTTCAAGCCGACACTCTTCTTGAACGCCTTGCTGTCGTACTTACCACCGGTATTCAGCACGCTCACAGCCTCGACAAGTTTACCTTGAGGAATACCACGACCATAGTCGCGCACGCTGACCCGCAGATGATCTTCGATATCAATCTCCAATCTGGCACCAGCGCCCATCTTGAACTCATCGATAGAGTTATCTACCACCTCTTTCAAGAGTACGTAGATTCCATCCTCCGGCAGGTTACCATCACCCAGACGACCAATATACATACCCGGACGGGTACGCACATGCTCCATATCACTCAAGTGTCGGATGTTGTCATCGGTATATTCTACCGGCTGCTGCTCCTGTGAGGCTTTCAATTCATTATTATCTTCTGACATAAAATCCTCCTATGTTTTAGGGGGAATCAAGAGAAATTAAGGAGTTATGATGAAAAGACATCCGTCTTGACCTCCCTAACTCCTTAACTCACTTAATTCCTTATTTAATAATCTTCTTGTAGCATTTTCTGCGCTTGTGCATCACAGGTTCCAAAGCTCCCCACTGTCCCTGCACACCGGCATTGGTTTCCAGCTCAACCTGGGTCTCTCCCCACTCAATACCATACTTCTGGTACCAAGGTATCAGATCGGCAAAGAGAAGTGCATTCGCTCCCTTGGCACGATATTCAGGAAGAATACCGATGAGGAGGAGGTCAACGATGTTGGTCTTGTGCTGTTTGATGGCTCTCAACACATGATACCAGCCGAATGGGAAGAGGCGGCCACGGTGACACTTCTGAAGGGCATGAGCCAATGACGGCATGGTGATTCCCACACCGATGAGCTTATGCTCTCCACCCGTCCAATCCTCGATACAGGTGATGAGGTTGAAGTCGAGAAAACTGAGATACGACTTGATAAGCTGATCTATCTGCTTCTGTGAGAGTTCAGAATATCCATAGAGATCCTTGTAGGTATCGTTGATGAGATCGAAGATCTTCTGTCCCATTCCGCCTTGGAAGACTTCCTTCTTAGTAAGCTTGCGCACATGCAGATTATAGCGCTTCTCAATCATCATCGCTATCTTGGCGTACTTCTCCGGTATGGTATCAGGTACCATGATCTTGAACTCCACATACTTGTTATCTACCTCAAAACCCTCCAGGGCCTCTATGTGCTCCGGATAATAAGGGTAATTGTAGATGGTAGGCATAGTACCCAGCTGATCGAAACCCCAAGTAAGCATTCCCTCAGGGTCCATATCGGTAAATCCAAGCGGACCTACCATATCCTCCATACCTTTCTCTTTACCATACTTTTCCACAGCATCCAAGAGAGCCTTCGAAACCTCACGGTCGTCAATGAAGTCAATCCATCCGAATCGGACGGATTTCTTTCCCCACTTATTGTTTGCCTTATGGTTGATGATAGCAGCAACGCGACCTGCCAGCTTTCCATCCTTATAGGCAAGATAATACTCTGCCTCACAGAACTCGAACGCAGCGTTCTTATCCTTGCTCAGGGTATTCATTTCGTCGCTGAAAAGATTAGGCACATCGTATTCGTTGCCTTCGTAGAGGTCGTAGTGGAAGTCGATGAACGTCTTCAAATCCTTCTTGCTTTCGACCTTTTTAATTTCTATTAATGACATGATTTCAAACTAGTTTGCAATATTATAGGATGCAAAAATAGCAATATTTCGCCAAACGACCAAATATTGCTATCTTTATTTTCAGTTTTTTAGGGGTTCAAGAATGATTACGAGCCACAAAGTGGCTTATATCACCCGATTAGTGGTGGTTTTGGCGGAATAGCAGTATCATTGTTTAACCAACAACTAATGAGAATTGAAGACCTAAAGCATCAGCAATTCTTAAGAAAGTAGAGAGCTGCATATCAGTCTGTCCCTTCTCCAAAGAAGAAACATATTCTCTCTTCTTTCCGATTTTCTCTGCAAGAGTTTTCTGAGTCATCTTCTGCTTCTTGCGCTCATCCTTTAATAATTCTGCATAATACCATGCCTTGGCTCTTGCATCAAACTCCTTGCGAGCCGCACTGCCAGGCTCGCCATATTTTTCTTGCAAAACATCATCAAATGTTCGCAATTTAGCTAATTTTTCTTCATTAAACTTTAACATAAGACTAATCCTCCAAATATTTCTTCAATAACCTTTCTGCAAATTTTATTTCTGCTTTGTATTGCTTTGTTCCTTTCTTTATAAAGGAATTCAGCAAAATAACTCTTTTACATTGTATAAAACTAGCATTGTCTATTGCAAACAATACCGTCCTATATTCATCAGAGCTGATAGATATACGCAGTTCATAAAAATCTGTATTTTCAAGATGTTTAACAAACTTCTTATTTACTACATACTGAGTCTTTATGAGTCGTAACCCATAATCAAACTTATCCTGTATTCTAGAATCTAAGCTATTATAAAAGTCATTAAATTCCTCAGAATATATAACCTGCCGTATATTTTCTTCTTCCATGTTGCAAAAATAAGAAAAATATTAGTTACTTCCAAATATTTAGGAAGGAATTTGTTACTTTTCTGCTCTTTTATAATAAGAATACTGATTTGGTATATGCATGATATATCTGGTTATCGAAGAAAATCCTTGCTTTGGTTTATACATTCCTTCGTTTAAACGACGGGCTACTCCCTGCTCGGCGAAAGCGTAAGACAGTTTTCTTACGCCACCCCAACTTGAAGTCGCAATTGCGACTTCCAATTTTCAAACTCTTCTTTTGTCAATTGAAACATAAAGTCTTCAGGGAAACGCTCTATATTACGTTTTACCTGCTCATTCTATCTTCTTGTTTCTACTCCATACAGCTCAGCCAAGTCACGGTCAAGCATCACTTGTTGTCCTCTGATAACTAGTATCAGAGACTCCACTTTACTTTCTATAGGCAGTTGCTGTCCTTCCACCTGTTCCAATTCCTTCTCCTTTGCCATTTCCTTTAGATTTGAATATTTCGGCAAAGATACAACTATTATTGGAAACAAGCAAGGATTTTCTAGAATGTTTTTGTTCGAGGTGCCAAATTGGAACCTTAAACGATACAAAAGGATGAATTTAAAGTCTCAAATTGTGACCTTGTAGAAGTTTGGAAGTCGCAATTTGCGACTTCCAAACACAAATATCACTTGATAGCATCTTCAAGTCATTACCCTTTATCTTGGCGATAACGATGCTTTCATTCGGCTTAGTAAAATGAAGGACACCTTGCTGTGCCTTGGCACTTCCGACAGTTGCCGTCACCTTATAGCCATCGGCTGTCGCATAGACAGAAATATCCAATTTGCCATTCTGCTGCACTTGCCCATCGGTATTATACTTATCGGTTGCCACATCAGCATCATTGATGGTATAGTGGTATTCTGCACCTGGAAGTAAACTTTCTATATTCACGAATCAGACTTTGCTGTTAACAACTTATCGGTTGCAAGTTTCATTTCCTGTAGTGTCTCTCCAGACTTTAAATTCCAATTAATTTGTTCAACTTCTGCAAATGCTTGAGTATAAGCATATCCAACTCGTTTGTTCATTTCCTCATTTGCTTCTATATAATTATCACCAATACGATTTCCCAAACCATCAAAACATCCTTCACTAGTTTCTGTAAGATGAATAGCCTTACGCTTATATTCCAAATATTCATCTTTTGTCATTTTTCTCAATTTCATATTTTTCAAGTCAAGATAAATATCAAGATCCATCCGTTGCCCAATATACTTATGTATATATATACACAAGTCCCATCCCAAAAATAAGCAATAATCTAGTAACGAAGTTCTATTAGAATTAGGACGGAAAGGAAGCTGCTTATGCCAATAATAAGCCTTCATCATCACTATTCGCTCTCCATAAAATTCTTTTTCTAACTTACCATGCATATCCATTGGTTTTGCTGCAGGGAACACATCAAAGTCTTTACAATCGTATTTTATATAATCTATTAGAATATCATAATCTCCAATTATACGCACATCACCATTTCTTTCCTTATGATTTCGGAGAATATATGTTGTCAATACATTATATCTATTATCTTGACGTGTAATCTGCCGATACTCACCATCTTCCTTTATAAAAATCAATCCATAACTTAGCTCTGCATACTCTCCATATATAGAGATACATTTATGCTGAAATTTTTCATACTCCGATTCGTGTACATTTTTGGGGGATTCGTGTACATTTTGGGAGAATTTGGTATCTGGTTTCTTTTTATCTTCGAGGATTGTAACTAACAACCACATTATGCTAAAAAGTATAATCGTCCCTAGTATTCCACCAAATAAGCCACCACTATCTCCGTCATTCTCTTTGGATATTTCACTCCACACCCATTGCTGGGCTCTCACACGACAAAACACAATAACAAGGATTGTTATAATACAATATCCCCTCTTACTTAATTTAAAATCTAAATTCATTGCTTTTAGTCTTTTAATATTTTTTACAAAAACGCTCTTTAGTTATCCCAATAGTCTCTAAGGAAAAACTTTGGGATACGAAAGAAATTACCAGATGGAAATCTTTAAGCCATTGGCCATTATCTTGGCGATAACGTCACTTTCATTCGACTTTGTGAAGTAAAGGACACCTTGTACAGTCTTAGTTCTTCCGAAGTTTACGCTATCGACAGAATAGAAAGTATACCATTACTTTCCAACTCACCAATAAGTTTTATATTAGTTATTTCTATCGGCATCAGAAATCATTCTAGGTACCATTTCTGTTTTTCTAAATTATTTACCGATTGCTCTATTATCAAACCATCTGCAAAAACAGAAACATTGCTAAACACCATCCATAAGACTAAATAATGTCTTGAGAAATCAATTTGTTTCATACTCTATTATTTTTATATCGTTATTTGTTTGCAAATACAAACTCATTTTCTAATAGTTTAATTATTTCAGCATTAGCCAAACATATATAAAATTCTTCATCTATTAACGCTTGACAATTTATAATCTGAAGTTCTTCTTTTGACATTTGTGCCAATAGGATTTTACAATATTTCTCCTCTTTAACTTCCTCAAGCAAGGAAAGAATTATACTCAAAAATCGGAAATAACGTTCTGTCGTAAAAGACTTGTGATTAAGTAAAATTTCATAGCAACGTTTACACTTTTCCAATTCATCAATGGCACATCTTATTTCATCATAAGTTTTCTCCGTAATATCATATGTATAATTTACACGCTTACAGTAACAATAATCTAGTGCATTATTTACCATATCATCAACAGGTGGAGTTTTCAGGTAGTTCAATATATTATTATATTCATCCTCTTCATCCATTGCACCAATATATCTGGAAGAAGAAAGAGACTTATACATATATTCAATATCTCGCCAAGCCTTAACAAAAGCAAGTTCCCCTTGATATTTCTTCTGCTTAAAAAGAGCTCCTTTCAAATCCTCACACTTAAAGAAAACACTTTCTATGATTATGCGTCTTTGATCCAAAAGATTATAAAAAGTAATTTCAAATCGTTCTTGCTTAAACGAACGATTTTGAAAGACTAAAGTTACATACAAAAGAACCCCACTCACCATCGCAGCAATTCCACTTAGAATATCTCCATAACCTGACAGCCAACAATTATGCCCGCCATACATTAGCCAAAGGAACAACAAAGCTAAAGCCACTATCAACATTATAGCTACAACTATGGTCTTATTGACCTGACGCAAAAGTTTATTGTTACTCATATACTTCATTTACTTTGCCATAGAATCTTAATTGACTATATAATATTTTCTTTGCTGACGGCAAAAATAAAAAGCGCAGGATTCTACCTATTTCCCGTCCCATATTTCGAGACCTTCACATTGCTCAGTGTTGTTGAACGAGCAACATCGAAGCCCACGCCGATATGTTTACAGTTCTCCCTATACGGATATAAGATTCATCGCTTTACGCAATAAGCCATACCAGTAAAGGGATGCAAAATATATCACATCCCGAGGGCATCTACCGTTGCAAAGTTCATGACAACACCTGAAAGTTGCGAAGTTTCGATTCGTCAAGAACAAGCGTCAAGTAAACGCCTTTATATTATGTCGCGATACCAAGCCCCACCCGCTATCCTTCTCAGCATAAAAGTCTCTAAAAGAAGACACTCTGTGCATCGATATGGCGTGAGCGAGAGTGGTATCGCTTGCAAAGGTAATGAAAAAATCGATTACTCGCATCTTTTTCAGGGATTATTTTTTAGCAGTTAGGATAAAAAACTGATGTTTGGGCGCACAAAGAAGACTTATTGCGCCCAATTTCTTTCCTAAGTCCTTGATGGAGGCTCCCACATGATAAACCATATCATCATTTTTAATATGATGCTAAGTGCCGGGAGACTATTTCCAGAAGATTCCCACTAGGCTCAGCAGAGCTGCTGAGCCTAGTCAGCAGGTCTGCCCACTGCAGTCGGCAAGTCTGCTGAGCCTAGTGGCAACACCCTTTAACCGTACAACTATAAACCCTTTAGTTGTACGACTATAACCTCTTTAATCGTACAACTATGCACCATTTGGTTGTACGACTATAACTCCTTTAATCGTACAACTACGAACCATTTAGTTGTACGACTATATACCCTTTGATTGTACACCTCGCCTATTTTTACTCTATCAAGCTGTTGCTGATATATTTTTCTTTTCAGACCTTTACATTTTCGAGGTTTTCAATGTTGCAAATTTACACATTTTCGAGATTTTCTAAGCTTTCTCCGTTATCATCAGCACATGGCTTTCGTCGCTCAGTGTGGTGGCGAAGATATAGGTTTCACCACCATCCTTCAACTTCAATCGCTTGCGCAATTCTGCCACGGAAAGGGGGAAATTGCGGGTGGCGATGTTCGCCTTGGTGATTCCTGACAGATGACGCTTCAACTCCTTTTTATTAAAGGAGGATACGGCGATGATGCGGAAACTTCTGCCCGGGAAGGCGGCGATAGGCTCACGGCTCACGAAAAGATGACTGTTCTTGGAAAGCATCCTTGCATCATAGCGCCCGGAAAGAACGCCAAAACAGCCGGCTTTCATCAACGAGGCATTCGGCTCGTAGAGATACAGCATCTCTTCAAGGGTGGATGGGGCTATCTTCACCGAAGAAGATTCCATATCCAACTCGTCGCAGACGAAGGATTGCGCATCGTTGATACAATAAATGCGGAGATTTTCGCCCATATTTCGTGCTGACAGCACTAAAAGAAGCTCCTTGCACTCATTGTTCACGGAGATGATATGAACCTCTCTTACGTGGCTTAATTCGCTTATAGCACGGTGCCAGTCGAGCATCGGAGAGAGTTTGATGATGACGTAATCAGCCTTCGAAAGCATCTCTTCCTGCAAAACGGTGACATCGGGCGTGCAATCCTTTAAGGATACCACCTTGTTGCCTGCATCGTCTCTACGGGCAGGATCTATGAAGATTATCTTAAGACCAAGGTTGGTCTTAAGTAATGACCGAGGTTGGTCATAAGTGATGCCTAAAGAATCATCATCTGATGCTGCATCTTTTTTCTTTGGATGAAAAGAATGAAGCACTTCTATTCCATCCCCATTCTTCACGATGGCGTTCTTCAATCCCAAGCGCCCGAAGTTCTCCTTTGCCGCCTCGCAGAGATGAGCCTGACGCTCCACATACATCGACTTCACTCCCAATCGGGCTGCGATATAAGAGAAATCTACTCCAAATCCACCTGTCAGGTCAACAAACTCTATTTCATTTTCAGCCTTCATCTCGGTTCCAGATGAAGAAGCCGGCAAGCCGAGCAACCTCGCAGCCAGTTCTGCCTTGTAAAGCGCTGTAGATTCAGAGGAGCATTGCTCCATAGAAATATGAGGAGGATAGATGATGCCTTCGAGACTTGCCCAACGAGGCAACTTGACACGAGCCATCTTTCGCCCGCGAATCTGATCGAGAGCGAAAGGCATATCTACTTCCGGATACTTGCTTCCGAGAAAAGCCAGCTGGCGGACGTCATCATCCTGGTACTGGCGAATAAAGTCTTGAGTAGCTTGGTTCATCATTTATGCTCTTTTTATATCTTTATAGAATAATACTTTATTTATTACTAGTTACTGGATTTAACTATGATAGTTACTGTATTCTGCTGCTCTATCACGACATAAGGATTATTGCCTAACTATGGCAATAAATTGCCCTCCTAAAGGGCAAAAAGATGCCATAGGGAAGCAATAAATGGAAAGAAGCTTCATTCAAAACGGGATGTAGCCTTACTGCCAAATAATGCACTCCTAAACCTTCAGGATGCTTCCGTCGTAAAAAGCCTACTCTCGTTTTCACTCTTCACTCTTCACCATTTAGCCTGAAACCCCGATAAACACAGGGGATTCGAGAGGTGAAGAGTGGCGCTGACCCTTCACCACTCTTCACCACTCTTCACCTATCCCTATAAAAAGGTGAAGGGTGGGTGAAGAGTCACTTCAACTCTTCACCCACCCAACTACCTATCCTTCAGCCGCTTACACTCAAAAGGTGAAGAGTGAAGGGTTTTTGAGAAAATTCTCTCGCATCCGTAAAGATGCAGAGAGAAAATTCCTGTGTCTCAAGAGAAACGGTGGATTAGTCTGCCAACTTAGCCTTCAAGAACTCACGGTTCAAGCGGGCGATGTTAGCGATAGACTCGTTCTTAGGACAAACAGCCTCGCAAGCACGAGTGTTTGTACAGTTACCGAATCCAAGCTCATCCATGCGTGCAATCATCTTCTTAGCACGGGTAGCAGCCTCTACACGACCCTGTGGGAGAAGTGCCAACTGGCTTACCTTTGAGCTGACGAAGAGCATGGCAGAACCATTCTTACATGCTGCAACACAAGCACCGCAACCGATACATGTAGCGCAATCCATTG
>ULSS01031473.1_pt1 | contig 12252 bp, 7 predicted proteins | sample 1956901 | NCBI WGS metagenome assembly ULSS01 (sample SAMEA4835714, study PRJEB28245) | human gut metagenome | biome: gut microbiome; material: fecal sample | place: Denmark | collected 2008
TTTTGTTTTGTTGCCGTATCGCGTCGACTTGTATATAATACCACGTGACCTAGGTTATGTCAACACTTTTTTGGGTACTTTTTTAAGATTTTTTTGTGAAACACAAGGATTAGTGGAAAAAGAAGCATGCTTGATTATCGCCTTTATCGGCATTAAAATTTCTTCAAAAAATCTCAAAAAAAGTGCTTTTTTTAGCTGTTTTTTCCATAAAAACCGCCGAAAGTCAGTAAAATTTTTCTTTGCTGCGCAGATTTTTTTCTTAAAATCATGTAGGTTTTTTCTTCTATCTTCATTATCCGCAGACTGCCGATTCAATACATATCCTTCCAGAGCATGCTTTTACATACTTTCCTTTAAAATAAATACGCTGAGTTTTCAATAATTCTATGACAAAGTTGTCTGAAAATGCTATAATAAGATGACTTCTATTTGCAGCCTTTGGTATTGGCTGCGCAGTCAATATAATGAAGAAGAGGTAGAAAATGTTTAAAGTACTAAAATTCATTGTCATCAGTGTTGTTTGCCTCATTATAATGGGAGCATCAGTGCTTTATGGCTTCTCCAGTCTTTTTGCACCTCCTAATATGGATGAAACACTGATTCCGGACGCTGCTTCACAGTTCTACGATATCAATGGTAACGCAATCTATACTACGCTTTCGGAAGAACGCAGAGTACCTGTTACTATTGATAAGATTCCTAAGCATGTGCAGCGTGCCTTTATTGCTATTGAAGATAATCGCTTCTATGAACACGGTGGTATTGACTACCGCGGCACAGCACGTGCTCTGCTTTCTACATTAAGCGGTCACGAAGTACAGGGCGGCAGTACCATTACCCAACAGCTGGCAAGGAATGCTTTTCTTACCCAGGAACGTTCCATCATCCGTAAAATTAAGGAAGCTTTTATTGCCAAGGAACTTGAGCACAAATATACTAAGGATGAAATCCTCACTATGTATCTGAACCAGATTTATTTCGGTCAGGGCGCATACGGTATTGAAAGTGCTTCCATGTATTACTTCAATAAGCATGTTCAGAATCTGGATATCGCTGAAGCTGCTACTCTGGCAGCTATTCCCAAAAGCCCTAACTACTTTAATCCTTTTGAAAATCCGCAGGAAAGTAAAAAACGTCAGGAGCTTGTTATCGACCAGATGGTTAAATACGGTTTTATCTCTGCTGCCGACGGTAATGCTGCCAAAGCAGAAAAGCTTGTCTTCAGCACAACACATAAAACCAATTCCGATCCTCGCTCCTATTTCTTCGATATGATTACCCAAAAGGTTATTGAAGAGGTTGGTGCAGACGCTCTCTATAAGGGCGGTCTTAAGATTTACACCACTTTAGACCCGGATATGCAAAAGGCTGCTGAAAATGCTATGAAGCATCTGCCGGGCTATTATACAGACGGCAAGAAGCTGACTCAGCCGCAAATGGCTCTGGTTGCCGTTGACCCGCATACCGGTTATGTTAAAGCTATGATCGGCGGCCGCGGCCAGGATAAGTTCAACCGTGCTACTCTTGCAGTACGTCAGCCCGGTTCTGCCTTCAAGCCTTTTGTCTATCTGACCGCTATGCAGAACGGTTATTCTCCGGCCAGTGTCATTGAAGATAAGGAAGAAGAATTCTCTCCCGGCTGGAAACCGCAGAACTCCGACAGAGCATGGCATGGTAAGGTAAGCCTGCGTACTGCTCTGGTACGTTCTATAAACGTGCCTACCGTTAAGCTGGCCCAAGAGGTTGGTGTAAGCAAAATTATTAACAATGCCGAAAAAATGGGTATTACTACTCTGGTTGATTCCGGCGCCTACAGCGATGCAAACCTCGCTATGGCACTCGGCGGTCTCAGCAAGGGCGTTAATCCTCTGGAAATGGCTGCAGCCTACGGCGTTCTGGCAAGCAATGGTATGTATTGCAAGCCTATTGCTCTGCTGAAGATTGTTGACCGTGAGGGTAAGGTTCTGTACGAAGCTAAGCCTGAACCCAAACGTGTTATTGATGCCGAAGCAGCATACCTGACTACTAATATGCTGCAGGATGTTCTTATCAGCGGCACTGCAGGCGGCATGGGAATCGGCCGTCCGGCAGCAGGTAAAACCGGTACTACCGATACCAACATTGATGCCTGGTTCGTAGGTTACACTCCCGACCTCAGTACTGCCGTATGGGTTGGCGATGATAACAACAAATCTATGAACCGTATGTACGGCAGCGGCGCTCCGCTTTCTATCTGGCATGATTTCATGGTCAACGCTCTGGCCTCTACTCCGCGCACCGGCTTCAGCAATCCGGGCGTAGCTGTTCCGCCGGAACCGGAAATCAAGCAGGATGATAAGGACAAAGATAAAGACAAGGATAAAGATAAGGACAAAGACAAGCAGGCTCCCGCTACGGTAACAACTGAAGGCAATGCCAACCAGGCACCTGTAGTAAGCAACCAACCCACTAAAAAGAAACGCAGCATTAAGGACCGCGTTAACGAAATCATGGGCAAGCCTGTTGTCAGCAACCAGCCTACTCCGCGTAACTAATTCACTTTTATGGTGGTCACCAAGTGTGACCGCCATTTTTTATTACTCAAAACTTAGTATACTGTATACAACAATTCCGGTTTATGCTATAATAAATACAGCTATAAATCAGCTTTAATTAACGAACTATACTAATAAAAGGAGTACTGCCATGGAGAAGAAACCCGTAAAAATAGTTGAAACCGTCCTGCGTGACGGCCACCAGTCCCTTGCTGCCACCAGAATGCGCATCAGCGACATGCTGCCGGCACTGGAGCAGCTGGATAACGCCGGCTACTATGCTTTGGAGGCTTGGGGCGGCGCCACCTTTGACTCCTGCCTGCGCTTCCTTAACGAGGATCCCTGGCAACGTCTGCGCACGCTCAAAAAGCATCTGCGCAAAACCCCAATTCAAATGCTGCTGCGCGGTCAGAACATTTTGGGCTATAACCATTATGCCGATGACGTTGTACGCGAATTTGTAAACCGTTCTGTTGATAACGGCGTATCTATTATCCGTATTTTCGATGCTCTTAACGATACCCGCAACCTGGAATGCGCAATGCGTGCCGCTAAGGAAGCAGGCGCACATGTTCAGGGCTGCATTGTATATACCATCAGCCCCTACCATCAGGACAAGGATTTTGTACAGCTCGGTAAGGAACTGGCGCAGATGGGCGCAGATTCCATCTGCATTAAGGATATGGCTGGCCTGTTGCGTCCCTACGCTGCCGAAAGCCTTATCCGCAGCCTGAAGGCAGAGCTTGACCTGCCTATCGACCTGCACACCCACTTCACCAGCGGTATGGGTGATATGACTTACCTGAAAGCTGTTGAAGCCGGTGCGGACATGATTGATACCGCGCTTTCTCCGTTCTCCGAATCTACAAGCCAGCCCTGCACCGAAGCTCTGGTAGCAACGCTGGAGGGCACTCCCTACGATACAGGCATCAACCTTTCCGAGCTTAATGCATTGGCTGACTATTTCAAGGATGTACGCAAGAACCTTATCCACGATTTCAACCTGAACGCCAACATCCCCATCGATCCCAAGGTGCTCACCTTCCAGATTCCGGGCGGTATGCTTTCCAACCTGCTGAACCAGATGAAGGAAATGGGCGTTGCCGACAAATACCCGCAGCTGCTTGAAGAAATGCCGCGTGTACGTGCCGAGCTCGGTTATCCGCCGCTGGTTACTCCTACAAGCCAGATTGTAGGCTCTATGTCCGTATTGAACGTTGCACTTGGACGCTATAAGATGATTCCCCGCGAGGTTAAGGATTTGATTCTTGGCAAATACGGCCGCACTCCGGGACCGATTGACCCTGAGGTAAAACGCCTGGCCATCGGTGACGTACCGCAAATCGACCACCGTCCTGCCGACGATATTCCGCCGCAAATGAAAAAGCTGCGTGAAAAGCTGGCTGAGGAGGGCTTCCCCAACGCACCGATTGAAGACGTTTTGAGCTACGCCTCCTTCCCTGAGGTAACTCTTAACTTCCTGCGTCACAGCAACATCGGTATGAAATTCCACGATTTATAAGCACAACGCTAAAGAGCACGCTGAGAAATCAATCTCAGCGTGCTCTCTTTTTATGCAGATATTATTTTACATCCTCCAGGTGCTCCTCCTGAAGCTCCTCGTGAATCTTTTCCGGCTCATGCAAAAGCTGGATACCGACGCGCACAATACGCATCTTGTCAATCTCTTCTACCGTAAAGGCAGCAGCAGATGTCTGCACCTTCTGCCCCACCTTAGGCGGATAATCAAGCTGAGAGTAAACCCAGCCGCCGATAGTATCACAGTTTTCGGTATCCAAGGCCAGCTCAAAGGTATCATTAACATCCTCCAGCAGCATTTTGCCGTCGACAGAATAGGTTTTACTGCCCTTTTCTTCTACCTCCGGACGTTCCTCGTCAAACTCATCCTGAATCTCGCCTACGATTTCCTCCAGGATATCCTCAACGGTAACCATACCTGCGGTACCGCCGTATTCGTCAACGAGGATTGCCAGCTGGCTGCGATGCTTCTGCAGAATACGCAGCAGCTTGCTGATAGGCAGAGATTCCGGCACCAGCAGCACCTTACGCGCCAGACTGCGCAAATCAGGACGCTCGCCGGCATTTAAGCTGCGCAGCAAATCCTTGATATGCAAAAAGCCTATAATGTGGTCCTTATCCTCATCACAGATTGGATAACGCGTCATGCGCTCCTCCAGCGCCGTCTTGATATTATCCTCCCAGGAATCCTCCAGATACAGGCAGATCATATCAGTACGCGGCACCATGATGTCGCTGGCGCGACGGTCGGAAAAGTCAAAGACATTATCCAGATAAGTAAGCTCTGTTTTATCAATATAGCCATGCTTATGGCTTTCTTCCATCAGTATGCGGATTTCGTCCTCATTGTGCGCCTCTTCCGCCTCGCTCGCAGCCTCAACGCCCAATTTGTGCAACACCCAGTTGGCAACGTGATTGAGGAACCACACCGCCGGATACATCAGCTTATCAAACAGAATCAGCGGAGCTGCCACAAACAGAACAATCTGCTCAGTCTTTTGAATAGACAATGATTTAGGCACCAGTTCGCCTAAAACAATATGCAAAGCAGTGATAACACCGAAGCCGACAACAAAAGCTATTGTATGCTCAACTTGCGGCGGCAGCTGCAGCAGATTAAATACAGGATGCATCAGCTTAGCCACCGTCGGTTCACCAATCCAGCCTAAGCCCAGTGAAGCAATGGTTATACCAAGCTGCGTAACCGAAAGATAGGCATCAAGATGCTCCGTTACCTGCTTAGCGCTTTCTGCCCGCGTATTGCCTTCCTTAATCAGCGCATCAAGACGCGAAGGGCGTACCTTGACGATAGAAAACTCCGAAGCAACGAAAAAGCCGTTCAGCGCCACCAAAAATAAAATCGCTATAACATTAAACAAACATATGAGATAGTCCAAAAATCTCTGTAATCCTGCAGATTGCAGAAAAACAGTTTCACCTCCGTAAAATATATAATATTAACAGTATTGTACCATAGATAGGCCATAAAGCAAAATAATTTTTTGTAAAATTTGTAGCAAAAAAGCCGCCGTATCAGCAAAATTTACATGATACGACGGCTTTAAGCTTTTATTTGATGTCGGCTACAGCTTTATACAAGGACGATGCCTTATTTAACTGCTTCAGCGCAGCGTTTGCACAGAGTCGGATGCTCAGCGTCCTGACCAACCTCGTCACTGTAAATCCAGCAACGCTCGCACTTGTGGCCTTCGGCAGCAGCAACGGTAACCTTCAGGTCCTCGCGGCCGGTTGCTTCGGCACCTTCGGCAGCGCCTTCAACAATAACTGCCTGAGAAACGATCAGCAGAGTTGCCAGGTCTTTTTCTACGGATTTCAGGATAGCAAGAGCTTCACCTTCGGCGTGCAGCTCAACCTTAGCGTCCAGGGAGTGACCGATTTGTTTGTTACGACGAGCCAGCTCCAGCACCTTGGTGATTTCGCTGCGGATTTCAATGAAGTTATCCCATTTAGTTTCCAGCTCTTCGTTGATGTATTCTTCCTTAACCTCCGGCCAAGGCAGCATTTGTACGGATTCCGGAGCATTAGCAGGTTTCTTCATGAACTGCCATACTTCTTCCATAGTGAAGCTCAGTACCGGGGACAGCATAACGATGAGGTCCATGAGGATTTCATGCATAGCGGTTTGTGCACTGCGACGCTCTTTGCTGTCAGCCTTGTAAGCATACAGGCGGTCTTTGAGGATATCCAGATAGAAGCTGGACATTTCAATGGTGCAGAAGTTATGGATTGCATGATACAGTACATGGAAATCATAGCTTTCGTAAGCAGCGGTAACTTCCTTCTTCAGCAGCTGCAGATGCATCAGTGCCCATTGGTCAAGCTCCAGCATTTCGTTGAACGGAACAGCATCGGTTTCATAGTTGAAATCGTTGGTGTTGCCCAGAATGTAACGGATGGTGTTACGGATTTTGCGGTATACTTCAGCCAGTTGCTTCAGGATTTTCGGGGAGATACGGATATCTGCCTTGTAATCGGAGGAAGCAGTCCACAGGCGGATGATATCAGCACCGTATTGTTTGATTACGTCCTGCGGAACGATAACGTTACCTACGGATTTGGACATCTTGCGGCCATCGCCGTCAACTACATAACCATGAGTCAGTACGGATTCGTACGGAGCACGGCCTGCAACAGCAACGGAAGTCAGCAGAGAGGACTGGAACCAGCCACGATGCTGGTCACTGCCTTCGAGGTACATAGCAACCGGCCAGGACAACTCCGGACGTTTTGCGGCAACAGCCATATGAGAGGAACCGCTGTCGAACCATACGTCCATGATATCGCTTTCCTTGTGGAAGTGCTTGCCACCGCATTTCGGGCAGACAGTGCCTTCCGGCAGCAGCTCTTCCGCAGTGTGAGCCCACCATGCATCGCTGCCTTCTTTTTCGAACCAGTTAGCAACGGAATCAATGGTAGCTTCGTTGATCAGATGCTCGCCGCAGTTATCGCAGTAGAATACCGGGATAGGAACGCCCCATACGCGCTGACGGCTGATGCACCAGTCATGACGGTCGCTTACCATGTTATGGATACGTTGTTGGCCCCAGGAAGGAATCCACTGTACATCGTCGATAGATTTCAGTGCTTCATCACGGAAGCCGTCGATAGAAGCGAACCATTGGGAGGTTGCGCGGAAAATAATCGGGTTTTTGCAGCGCCAGCAGTGTGCGTATTGGTGCTTAATGTTTTCTTTACCCAGCAAGCAGTTCAGCTCAGCCAGATATTTCAGTACCGGGATATTAGCGTCGAATACGAACATGCCCTTGAAGCGTTCGCCGGCTTCTTCGGTCAGCTTACCTTGGGAATCAACCGGGCAGAGAATCGGCAGCTTGTATTTCAGGCCGGTTTCAAAGTCGACATCGCCATGACCGGGAGCGGTATGTACGCAGCCGGTACCGGCTTCGGTAGTTACATAATCAGCCATAACTACGAGAGAACGGCGGTTGTTGTATTCAGGGAACGGATGCACGCATTCAGCGAATTCCATATCTTTACCAAGAGTAGTGCCGAGGATATTGCTGAGGTCCTTATGGCAGACAGCGCCAACCTGAGCCAGCAGGTCCTTTGCCATGAAGAGAACTTCGCCTTCGCATTCAACCCAGGCATATTCCAGAGCAGGGTTCAGAGCAACAGCAACGTTGGCAGGCATGGTCCACGGAGTGGTGGTCCAAATTACCATGTAAGCCTTTTTGCCTTTAGCAGCTTCCGGAGTCTGGCCGTTGTCTTTTACCAGCGGCATTTTTACGAAGATAGTAGGAGTTTTTTGTTCGCCGTATTCGATTTCTGCTTCAGCCAGAGCGGTTTCGCAGTGCGGGCACCAGTAAACGGTCTTTTTACCTTTGTAGATATAGCCTTTGTTAGCCATAGTACCGAATACACGGATCTGCTCAGCTTCAAAGCTGTGATGCAGAGTGATGTACGGGTTTTCCCAATCGCCCAGAACGCCCAGACGTTTGAAGTCTTCGCGCTGGATATCAACCCATTGCAGAGCGAAGTCATGGCATTTGCGGCGCAGAGTCAGCGGATCCAGCTCATTGCGGTTCAGGCCCAGCTCTTTGATAGCAGCGTGCTCAATCGGCATGCCGTGAGTATCCCAGCCGGGAACATACGGGGTGTCGAAGCCTTGAGCATATTTGTATTTCATGATGATATCTTTTAAGATTTTGTTCAGGGCATGTCCCATGTGGATTTTGCCGTTTGCATACGGAGGGCCGTCATGCAGAACAAATTTCTTGTGGCCTGCATGCAGAGCCTGCTTTTTGCCATAAATATCGTTTTCTTCCCAGAATTTCAGAAAATCAGGTTCGCGCTGCGGCAGACCTGCACGCATAGGGAACTCTGTTTCGGGCAGATTCAGTGTTTTACCATAGTCCATTACTAATAACCTCCAATTTTATTAAACAAAAAAATATAGCAATAATATAAAAAAGCTTCGTCCCTCAGATAAGGGACGAAGCTGTAGACTAACAACGATTAATACGCTTGCGTATCATGCATCATTAACAAAACGTGTACTCCGTGGTACCACCCTCATGACGACAGCCTTTGCCGCACGCCACTCGTGTGCGCAATATCGGGCGCTCCCGTATGCAGCTACTCAAGTTCGCCGCATCCGCTCCAAAGTGATTTTCACCTGCTTTACTTCGTCCGGGCTTGCACCATACCCCGGCTCGCTTATCCTGCGCCGCAAGCTACTGTCTTTTTCATCGCGTTAGCAAATATCAATAAACGCTAATATTATACATTAGCTGTAGCAAGAAGTCAATGAGTTTTTGACAAAGCAAAATGTGAATCCGCAATTCTGGCAAGCTGTTGCTTGATTTCGGAAAAATCCTTATTCAAATCCAGCGTTTTTACAGATATCTGATTGCCATGCATTTGATATACGTTATCCGGCTGAATTTCTTCATCGGTTTTTGCGTAAAGCAGCATACCGGAAACTTTATTCTCATACTCGCCAAAGCTATAAGAATAATTCTTTACATAAGTAAAAATTTGATATAAATTGTGGGAAATCAAGCTCCGTTTAGAAAAATTTGTCTGCATCGTATGACTGTAATACTTAGCATCAATAATAAGCACCGTATTTCCTTTTCGTAAGGTTATATCACTTTGCATTTTAGGCAGCATATAGCTTACACCGTCATCTAACCACCAAGGTATCTGTGCTGCTTTGACAGAAAGAACAGGATAATGCTTTTTATAATACTCCAAAATGAATTTTTCGTACAAATGGCACATTCTCTGCTCATCTATCCAAGATTGTAATCTGTAGACACCACTCTCCGTCGTAAGCAACAGTCCTTCGATAATAAGCTGACAAATCCCCACCAACAATTGATAATTGCGATTGTTACGCTGAAACGTCAAATTTGACCACTTAATTGATTTTGCTTCCAATGTATCAACATTGTTGAAAAACAAAAGCTCCTTGCGCAGTTCATTTTTATATTTTTCCTTCACATTCGCAAGTCTTATCAACAACACAATTGTGGTTTTGATAATTTGATTGAGCAAATTATTTTCAGAAAGCAAATCATAATCACAGGTCAGAAGCTGCTTGCGCATGATTTTATTCTTAATACTGCCATGAATATTTATTTTTCCGCGCAACAGCATCAGATTATCCTGATGATTGACATACTCTCTGTACAATCCCTGTTTAAGCTGTAAAGCTACACCTTTAGCCAAAATTGCCGCTAAGAGATTATGCACATTATCAAACTTCTCTGTAGCAATATCCTTATAATTTTCTTGCTGCAGACTTTGATATGCATAGGCAAGCATATAATAAATGTTTTTGATGAAGATGCTTTTATCCTTAATCATTTAAAGCACCGTATAGTTTTTCACTCCAAGGAGCAACTTTTTCTGTAAGATTATCAAACCAATACTCACTTAACATCGGTAAAATATCATACTCTACTATACCTTCAAGCAATTCCTGCGTACACTCATCTGCTTGCAAGCCACAGAAATAGCTATGTCCGATACAAAAACCTTTTCCCAAAGACGGATCATCAGCTATTTCATTATTAAGCTCCTTAATGCACTCTATCAAAGCATTAAATTTATCACTGGCAAGTTTTTCCTGATATTCCTTAAAGCCCTCAGTATCAAAACCGGGTTCCATATCAAAAAAGCTGAAGCGTCTTCGCAAAGCATAGTCAATCATCGCCAAGCTTCTGTCTGCAGTATTCATCATACCAATGATATAAAGATTTTCCGGAACAGAAAAATTCAAATTTTGATATGCCAGCTTGGAAGAAGTACCGCGATAATCCTTTTCAATCAAAAGCAGCAGCTCACCAAAAATTTTACTCATATTGCCACGGTTAATTTCGTCGATGATAAAGAAGTAATCTTTCTCGGGATTATTTTCAGCCTTTTTGCAGAAACGATAAAATACGCCATACTGCATTTCAAAGCCGCCGTTTTCAGTAGGTTTATATCCCATCATAAAATCTTCATAGGAATAATTCTGGTGGAATTGTATAAAGTCAACGCGTTCCTTATCTTTTTCACCCATCATAGCATATGCTAATCTCTTGGCAGCAAAGGTTTTTCCCACACCGGGCGCACCTTGAAGAATTATATTCTTCTTTCTCTTAAGGACATTAAGCAAACGGTCATATTTAGCACCGGTCATATAAACCTCGGCAAGAAAATCATCTTTGGAATACGCCTTGTTAACCGGCTTAATCTTATCTGACGGATTATCCTCCCGAATTAAATCCATTACATCCTTAAATTCATCACTGGTAAGTTTGAATAAGCTGCCTAATGGATTCTTTAAGTATTCCATTTCAGATAATTTATCAACAGATTTTAAAACAGAATACTCGATAGGAACATCTAAGTTCTCGGTTTTTTCAACAAGAATGCTCTCGCCATCTTTCTTATCTGCTATTTTGCAAATGCATACTATCTGCTTAACCGGATTGGACTCATAGCCAATAACAATATCGCCTACTTTTGCATCCTCAAAATTTTTAAAAATACGTCTTTTATTACCGGAGCTGTTATAAAAAGTCCACTCAACCTTTTCACCAATATGAATGTCAGAAAAGCTCCAAACTTTAGGATTGGCATTCAACCACCAATATTGTTTTTCTGTATTTGCAGCTGCATCAGCCTCATCGCCAGTAATAGAAACTATTTCTTCTTGCTCTTCTTCTTGTTCTTCTCGCTCTTCTTGTTCTTCTTCTTTAGCTTTTTTGCCATATTGCCTGCTAATATAGAAGCCAAAATCCATAGTTAATGTTCTCAGCTCTTTATCAGGATAACAATCTTCCGTCAGATTATCTGCCAACAGCTTTTTCATTTCAGCATCACCATGTAAATTAACACAGAGCTCGTTGTAAAACGAATAAAAATTTCTCAGATTATCTTCATAAGCGCCCTTTTTTAACTTATAGCTGCTTTGCAAGACTTCCGAGCACGACTTTATTTCACCAAATTTATATATGTAATACTTATCGGGATACATCAGCCATAAATATGTACTGATTGAATTTTCGTTTTGGTAGTGATTCTTTGCATCATTACCATACTCTTTCAACAATTGCTCAGACTGGTCTTTAAAATTCAAAATACGCTCAACAACATCCTTGTTTTCATCAAACAGAGCAACAAACATCATTTTTACCTTATCAGGAGCTTTTTCAGCAAAGCCTTCTATCATTTGTCTGGGAAAATTGTTCATTGACGCTAATAGACCATATGTTTTTGCCAAAGAGCGTTTAAGCATCTCAGCAAAATTCTCTGCATCTATATTCCAATTATCCTGAAAACACTTTACAGCTTCCCATTTAAAGTTTTCATCTGCCCACCATCCGGCAACAAAATCCTTTTTATAATTTGCAAGCGCATCTGAAAAAGCCTTTTTATCAATCATTACCATTCACCTCTATAGCAAATTATTAATTTTAAAACATCTGCTATTATTCTAGCATCATTAACTTTCTCCAGCAAGCAAAAACTCCACCTTTGCTGAATCACTGCTGTTTTATTCTCTCAAAGTGTCCATACTTCTGGGTACAGTATATACAGTATAAAATTCCCCCCTACGCCCTACGCTCTACTTCTACCGTACTTCACGTCTATCCTTTAGGCAGTACTCTAAAGAACAAGGTTACTACTAGCTTACGCTAGTAGT
>ULSS01034255.1_pt1 | contig 12235 bp, 12 predicted proteins | sample 1956901 | NCBI WGS metagenome assembly ULSS01 (sample SAMEA4835714, study PRJEB28245) | human gut metagenome | biome: gut microbiome; material: fecal sample | place: Denmark | collected 2008
AGGACTTGATACAAGAGTGTCACTCAAACAGGCGCTTGCCGCACAAGGATTTAAGGGCGGAACCCGTGGAGATACCGAGTGGAATCAATGGGTAAGCGCAGAGAAATCTTCACTTGCATTTGTTATGGAACGCCACGGAATTGAATGGGAACATAAGGGTACTCACGAAAAACATCTGTCTGTTCTTGATTACAAAAAACAGGAACGAGAAAAGGAAATCGCTGTATTGGACAACCAACTTGCCGAGAAAAAAGACGAGTTTCAAACGGTGCAAAGCCGTATTCAAAATTACGATAACGGTACACAGGTTATTGAAGAATTGGAAAAACGCATTGAAACAGACAGCGAATTTCAGCTACCCGATCCTCCTGCGTTGATGTCGGCAAAGTCCTATAAACAGAAATTCGTTGACCCGCTGATAAAGAAACTGAAAGATGTAATCAAAGAGGTGTTTTACCGTTATTATCACGCTATTGACAGCTATCATCGACTTAATAATAACAATGCGAATCTTTATCGTGAGAACGAGCGGCTGAGCAAAATCAATGACCATTTGACTGATGAAAACACTACGCTTCGTGCAGAAAATAAAGATTTTAAATTGCTCCGCAAGGTGTTCGGGAGTCGGCAAATCGATGCGCTGATCTCACAGGCAAAGGAGCAAGAACGACAGCGAAAGCACACAAAACAACCGTCTAATCAGCGCACAAAGCGCATTAGAAATAATGATTTTGAAAGGTAGGAAAACAAAATGGAAAAGACAATTTTTGAAAAAATGGGCGGCACTTACACACAAGTTGGGGATTATTATCTCCCCGATTTGAAACTGCCCGAAGAAGAAAAGCAAGCAAATATCGGCGTATGGGGTATGAAGCATCAACGGTTTTTGAAAGAAAATAATCGTGTACTTTATGCTAACCTGATGACTTCGGGAAAGCTTGTTGCATATCTTGATGACATTGAACAACAGGCAATCACTATGTTTCTCCGGCTGGTAAAAGAACTTGCCGAAAAAGAAAATGTAACCGAAGAACTCAAATCAGCCGACCAAATGCTGTGGGTACAGAAGATGAACAGCATCCGTAATCGTGCAACGGAAATTGTAAATGCAGAATTGATTTTTACGGTATAAAGTATACGCCGAGTGTGACTCTGTAACGAGCTGCACTCGGCGCTTTTTCTTTTTATATGGTGGAAAATTAGAGATGTAAAACGCCTTTGTTTACAGGCTTTGCAAGCCTTAAACTTCAAGAGTTAAAGGCTTTTATTCGGCGCACCAATTTCAGCGTTCTAATTGTCTATAAACCTTTTGAATTGTTAAGTCAAACTGAATTTTGCACTTTTTCTCTATGAAATCTTGACAGGAGAAATATTATAAAGTATAATATAAACACCGATATATCGGTGTTTATGAACTAAATATCGGCGATATTTTATAAGAATTCACTACGAGGAGAGCTATTGATGGTTTCATATGATAAATTATGGAAAAAGTTGATAGACTTGAAACTGAAAAAGAAAGACTTAAAAGATATGACCGGCATCGGTTCGACAACAATGTCAAAACTAATCAATAACGAACCGGTTTCTATGGCTGTAATGATAAAAATATGTATTGCGCTAAAATGCAATATCGGCGATGTAATGGATGTAATATTATGAATAAAAAGAGATTAAAAGGCGTTTCCCTTTTTGCAAGCGCAGGCATAGGTGAAACTTATTTTAAAAACATAGGTATAGACATTGTCGTAGCTAATGAATTGATTGAACGTAGAGCGAATTTATACAAGGCTATTAACCCTGAAACAGATGTAATTTGCGGCGATATTACAGACAAAAATATTTTTAATAAAATAATAGATTCATGTCCCGAAAAAGTTGACTTTTTATTAGCTTCTCCGCCTTGTCAAGGTATGAGTGTTGCAGGTAAAAACCGTTGCCAAAAAACAATGGAGTCGGACAAACGCAACTATTTAATTACCTATGTAGTTAAAGTTATTAAATTAACTAATCCTGATTATGTGCTGATAGAAAACGTCCCTGCTCTTTTAAAATTGAAATTAATGTATGATTCAAAATATAGAACTGTTTTAGAAATACTACAATATGAGTTCGGCAACGAATACATAATTGATAGCGCTGTTGTCGATTCTGCAGATTATGGGGTTCCTCAAACAAGGCTAAGAGCTATTATAAAAATGCATAAGCCCGGCACAGTATGGAGTTGGCCTAAGAAAAAGAAAAAAGTAACGGTTGAGCAAGCTATCGGAAATTTGCCTTCTTTAGAAGCGGGAGAAAAATCAGATATAAAGTGGCATTTTGCTCGCAAACATACAAAAGAAAATGTTTTATGGATGAAGCATACTCCTACAGGAAAATCCGCTTTTTCTAACCCTGTATACTATCCTCAGAAAAAAGATGGCACAAGAATCAAAGGCTATGAATCTTCTTATCGAAGGATAAGGTGGGACGCGCCTGCTCCAACAATTACCATACGAAACGACTGTATAGCTTCTCAGAGAAACGTGCATCCCGGGAGATTACTGCCTGACGGCACATATTCTGACGCTAGAGTATTAACGCCTTTAGAATTAATGTTACTTGATTCGTTGCCTGCAAATTGGAATATCCCCGACGATACGCCTGAATTATTAATTAGACAATGCATAGGTGAATCTATCCCGCCGTTAATGCTCAAAGAAATAGTGAGAGGTATTTATGATGAACAAGATTAAAGCGATTTCTGTATTTTCAAGTGCAGGTATAGGCGAGTTATTATTAAAGAATACAAATGTGGAAGTCGTAGCCGCAAATGAACTTCTACCTAAACGAGCAGAATGCTATTCTCATTTTTACCCCAATACAGATATGTACTGCGGTGATATTACATTGAAAGAAACGCAAGATTATATGGTTTCGGCAGCGCAGAAAAGCGGCGCAAAAATGTTGATAGCTACGCCGCCTTGTCAAGGATTAAGCACATTAGGAAAGAATAAAAAACAAATACACTATGAAAAAGATAAACGAAATTATCTAATTCTTTCTGCATTGAACATAATTGACCGCTGCGATTTTGATTATGTTTTGATTGAAAACGTTCCAACCTTTTTGGAAATGTATTTTCCTTATGAAAACGATTACTTCAAACTCGAAGAAATTCTTAATAAGAAGTATTCGAGCAAATATAAAATTGAAGCAAGAGTTTTGAACGCAAAAGATTATGGTATTTGTCAGTCAAGGCCGAGAGCTATAATCAAGATGTATAAACCTGATAAAAAATGGTCTTGGCCATCCGAAGAGCAGGAAATTACCCTACGCGAAGCTATCGGATATTTACCGTCTTTGGAATCCGGCGAATCGTCTGATATACCTTGGCATTTCGCAAAAAAGCATAATGAACGAGCAGTCTTGGCGCTTAAACACACTCCAACCGGAAAAAGCGCTATTGCGAACGAAGTGTATTATCCTAAAAAAGAGGATGGAACAAGAATCAAGGGATTTCATAATACTTTCAAAAGGATGGATTGGGATCAGCCTTGTCCCACAAGAACAACGTTCAGCGGAAGTATGAGTTCCCACAACAACGTTCATCCGGGACGATTGTTGCCGGATGGAACATATTCTGACGCGAGGGTTCTTACTTTATTGGAAACTTTTATAGTCTCGTCAATTCCTGAAGATATTGACTTTCCAAGAGATTCTACCGATACTTTTATAAGAACTGTTATCGGCGAGTCTATTCCGCCGAAACTTATGATGAAAGTTATAGAGAAAATTGGAAAGTAGGTGCAATTATGCCGATAATGGTAGAAAGAAATAAATGGATATTATATAAGCATACCTCAAACTATGAACTAATTAAAGCCGTTGCTCTTGATGTAAAAAACAGTTGCAAGACGGATATTTCTAACACAGAACGTGAAAGAATGCAGGAACGACTTGCCGCATTGAATATGTATAAAACTAGGAATCCTAAAGAAAAGCCTCTTGACTCTATCAACCATAGAATTAACACTTTAGAGTATTTTATGTTTGGATACGAAGATGATTCCGATGGCAAACGTTTTATATTTAGCCCATTAGGAAACCTATTTTTAAAGCATATAAACGACGAGGAAAAGCTGATTAAGATATTTACAACAATGCTGTACGCAATACAGTTCCAACATCCGGCAAGCGGAACGGACAAAGAATTTCAGTTATATCCATTTAGACTGATTTTTAAATTGTTAACAGACGAGCGTTTAGATGGGAAGTTGTATAATTACGAATATGCATTACTCGTCGCTTTTGTTGATTTAATGAATGCTTCTAAGTATGAAGATTTAGTTGAAAAGATATTAGATTTAAGGAAAAAGTCCGATGAAGAAATTGAAAAGATATATAAAACGGACGAACATACATACGTAAATGCAGTTTATGAATGGGAGTATTATACTTGTAAATTATTATCTTCTATCGGAATTTTTGAAAGGACGAAAGGAAATACCATTTGCAAGTTATATCATCCGACAAAGTCGGGCAGCCACAGCAATCCAACAGGAAGAACTGCAAGAAACGGTTATGTTTCTTTAACCAATAAAGTAAAAGATTTTGTTGTTTTGCTATTAAATAGATATTCTTATGCTCAACAACCGTTAAAGTTAGACGATCCTGAAAGGATGACTTTGGACGTCGTAAAAGAAATTTATAGCTTTTACCCGCCGGAGTTGATGAACGAAATAGGCGAAAGCGACGAGTTATCATCATTATTAGAGTTGCCGAAACTAATTGAGGAATATTCAAACAACCCCGATAACGACACGGCTTATTTATTCGAAGAAGTTCTTGATGAAGGTTTCAGTATGTTCTATAACGTTCAAACCAAGAGAATTGGCGGCGCAGGACATACGGATATTGAATGTTTGTATTTAACAAAGAAAAAGAAGTTTGCGGTGGAATCGAAATCCACGGCAAACAAGTTGAGCGGCATCAATGTTGGTAGATTGCGAGAACATAGAGAAGAAATCGGCGGAGAATACACAATTGTAATTACGCCACGATACGTCCCTGCCGCAAAAAGAGATATTAAAGGTACTCCAATCGTAATCATTTTAGCAAGTACCTTTGCCGAGTATCTATATAATCATATTTTCCACGATGTTAGAGATGTTGATTATGCAGACTTTGACGATATAATAATTGAACACCTTGGCGAGGATGTAAGCAAATTTATATCAGATATGACTATGGCAAAGTTTGCTGTTAATAGTTGATTATGGCAGACGTATTTGATAGTAAAAAACGCTCTGACATAATGAGTAAAGTCCGCTCCAATAACAATAAATCAACTGAATTAGCTCTTATAAAATTCTTTAAAGAAAATAATATAACCGGTTGGAAACGCAATTATCCTGTAAAAGGTCATCCTGATTTTGTTTTTCTTGATAAGAAGATTGCTGTTTTTGTCGACGGTTGCTTTTGGCACGGACACGATTGTAGAAATACTCGTCCTTCCGATAATGCCGAATATTGGCGTAAAAAACGTGAATGCAATATTAAGCACGACAAAGAAGTAACAGCCTTGTTTGAACAACGTGGCTGGACGGTTATTCGCATTTGGGAATGCGAGTTAAAGAAAAAGAAAAAACAAATATTGTTCAATAAAATATCTGTAATACTGTAAGTTTTAAATTTTCAATAAAAAATCAATAAATATCCCCTTTTGATGTGTTTTTATAATTTATCGTTACATACTATTAAAAACAAGTAAATTATTATTGGCAAATTGAAAGGGGAAGAGAAAAATGGAAGGAACATATCAGAAAGGAATAGGTATAATGTTAGATTTTTCACCGAGAGAATATAGTATTCGAGAACTATTCGATTCGTATAATCGAAAAGAAACGGTTATTTCACCAAAATTTCAAAGGCGACCGGTATGGGAATATAAAGCTAAATCTTACTTAATAGATTCAATTATTTCAGGTTATCCCATACCGAGAATTTTCATCCGTGAAAAAATCGATCTAAATATGACTGCGATAAGAGAAATTGTAGATGGACAACAAAGATTAAAAACAATTTTTGACTTCTTAAATGATGGATTCAAAATCAGTAAGCTCCATAATAAAGACTATGGGGACTGTTACTATAGTGATTTGCCAGAAGAAATCAAAAGAGATTTTTTGAAATATCCAATTTCGGCAGTTATGCTGATAGATTTAGACGATGCTACTGTTTTTGACATTTTTGCGCGACTAAACACTTATTCTGTTAAGCTAAATAGTCAAGAGTTACTCAATTCTCAGTTCTTTGGTTTGTATAAGCAGTTAATATATAAAATTGCTTCGGAATATAGAAATTTTTGGATTGAATCAAAAATTTTTTCTGAAAAAAACATTTCCAGAATGGAAGATGCTAAATTAATTACCGAATTGGTTTCAGCGATAATTTTAGGAAAAATTGAGTCAAATAGTTTTGAACAGAGCAAAAAATTATATAAAAAATATGATGATTCCTTTGATGAATATGAAATTATAGAATATCGATTTAAACGCACATTGGATTTCTTTGCAAAAATTTATGGTGAAAATCTTTCTGAAACAAATTTCAATAAAACACCTTTGTTTTACAGTACTTTTCTAGTTTTATATCATATAAGTTATCCTTTGCCTTTGTTCCGTGTAGAGTGCACGGTTAATATTGACGAAAACATCTCAAAAATTAAAACCGTCCTTGATGAAATCCAAGAAGTTATAGATACACCAGTTGACGAATTGTATAATGATGAAGATATAAATTTTGTTTTATCAATGAAAAAGAATACAACTACACCAAGCGTTAGGACAAATAGGTGTAATTACATTCTTAATAAATTTATTGAGGCGTTTACAAAATAATATGATGATTCAAGAAATATATAATGAGTTTATTGATGAATGTAATAATTCAGAAAAAGCCATAACAGAAGTTACAAAGATTTCTTATTCTGAAAATGATGAATTGTTGTTAGTTAGAGAAATGACTATAAAACAGGCCTTTGTAAATGTTTTTACTGGCTGGGAACATTTTTTAGAGAAAAGTATGATAGCATATGCTTTAGGAGAATCTAATCTTTCGGGATTTAAACCTAAAAGATATATTTTTCCTACAACTCAGGAACACGCAGATCAAATAATAAAAGGTAATGCAATTTATCCTGATTGGTCTGATATTAAATTGGTTAAGGAAATGGCTCAAAGAATTTTTGAAGAAGGAAAACCATATATATTAGCATTAAATGGTTTCAATTCAGTGTATACGGAAATTAAAAAGACTCGAAATATTATAGTTCATAATTCTATAAAAAGTAAAAGTGAATTTGACACACTTGTTAGAAATGCTTTGAGTGCTTCTAATGTCGGATTATCGCCCACAGATTTTTTACTCTCTAAAAAAGGCAACAAGCCAAAGTTTTATAAAATTTACATAGAGCACTTAAAGAATGCGGCAAGCGGAATCTGTAACTACTCATAATAGAATGTTCTATTTGTTAAGATAATTAGTGGCAACGATATGGCAACAAAAAATCGGATAGCGTATGCTTTACCGATAATACAAATAATGTAGATACTCTCTGCTAAATCTCATAAACAAATGCGTTTAAGATTGATTTACAGGGAGCGAGTGGGAGTAGTTCCCCTTGGCTTGCAATAGCCGAAAAACCCAGTGTTTGTGCGGTTTTTTTGACTTGTCACTTTTCGCAATATCGGTTTTGCAACACTTTTGCAACACTTTTGCAACACGGTCGCTGAAAAATGAGTTTTGCAACAGATGAAATAGTCCCTATCGGTTTACAAGTAAAATTGAATTTGCACATTTTATAAGGCTACTGCCTCTTTTCGAGGTGGTAGCCTTTTTCGCATATTGGCGATTATTTATAGTTCATTGTAATATAAGTGTGAAAATAAGTTGTCGAGGTAAATGCTATGAGAAAAGAAAAGTATCACATATATTTATGCGATGAAGAACTCAAGCGAGTTATTGTCAGTCTACCCCGTACACCGTTGAAGAAGTATATACGGCTATCCGTTATGTTGTGCCTGAAAATCAGACCGCACCGATTAACTGGAAAGAGGTTACGACCCGCAATTTCACGAACATTCTCAAAAAGTTTTCCGTGACCGTAACAAAGAGTGACCGTGAGGAAGGTACGCCGCAGGGCGACGCTACCTTGATGACATCGAGCAACAGGCAACCGCAATGTTTCTCCGGCTGGTAAAAGAACTCGCTGAAAATGAAAATATTACAGAAAAACTTAAGGCAGAAAATCAAATGCTGTGGGTTCAGAAGATGAACAATATCCGTAATCGCGCAACGGAAATTGTAAATGCAGAATTGATTTACACGGTATAAGCATCAAGGCGGCAGGGAGCAATCCTTGCCGCCTTTTTTGTGCAATGAGATTATCTAACGATATCGTGAGAAGCACTTGCTTTTTAGGTGAGTATATGCTATAATTCAATAAACCAGTTGTGTGTTTTTCTATTCAACGAAACGGAGGCTGCATTGTGGCTGTTTGTTATAATAATCTTTGGAAACTTCTTATCGACCGCAATATGAATAAAACCGAATTAAAAGAAGCGGCTGGAGTGAGCTTTAATGTAATGGCTCGAATGGGTAAAAATGAGACCGTTTCCTTTGAAAGCATAGAAAAGATTTGTATTGCTTTACAATGTAATATTGGAGATATAATGGAATTTACAGATAATACTCAATCTGTTAAAACAAATAAATTCTCCACAATCGAGCTGTTTGCAGGTGCTGGGGGACTTGCTCTTGGAATTGAGAAAGCCGGTTTTGAAACACTGGGATTAATCGAATTTGATAAAGATGCTGCTGATACACTAAAATGTAATCGTCCTAATTGGCGTGTTATCAACGATGATATAGCTAATATTTCTTGTCTTGATTTGCAGAAATACTTCGGATTAGAAAAAGGAGAACTTGACCTTTTGTCCGGCGGTGCACCGTGCCAAAGTTTCTCATATGCCGGTAAAAGATTAGGGCTTGAAGATGCTCGTGGCACTTTGTTTTATCACTATGCAAAGTTTTTGGAGCAGTTACAGCCAAAAATGTTTCTGTTTGAAAATGTAAAAGGGCTTCTTACTCACGATCGAGGTCGCACATATAAGACAATAACGGATATTTTTGAGAGCACTGGTTATACGATTCAGAAGAAAGTTCTTAATGCTTGGGACTATGGAGTCGCGCAAAAACGTGAACGATTGATTACTATCGGAATCAGGAACGATTTAACTGATCGAATCACCTTTGATTTCCCTGCTCCCCACAAATACAAGCCTGTTCTTCGTGATATTCTGCTTGATTGTCCGAAAAGCGAGGGAACTCTATATTCAAACTACAAAAAGAAAATCTTTGAGTTAGTTCCTCCGGGTGGCTATTGGAGAGATATACCCGAAGATATTGCAAAAGAGTATATGAAAAGCTGTTGGTATATGGAAGGTGGCAGAACCGGCATTTTGAGAAGGCTTAGTCTTGACGAACCTTCGCTTACGGTATTAACATCGCCAAGTCAAAAGCAAACAGATCGTTGCCATCCTTTGGAGGCAAGACCGTTTACCATAAGAGAGAACGCTCGTTGTCAGAGTTTCCCCGATGATTGGCAATTTTGCGGCAGTGTAGGCTCTCAATACAAGCAGGTTGGTAATGCCGTCCCGGTAAATCTTGCGCTTGATATCGGCAAAAAAATACGAGAAGCATTGGAGAAGTTATGATGTGGAATTTAAGTTTCATTACAGAACAGGATTTTACAGACCACGTAAAAGCAACTATTGAAAAATACGGAGAAAAGCTCGAATCTTTTGATTTAAAAAGGTTCAACAAAAACATTATTGACCCAATCAAATTGATTTTTGATAAGACCGTTTATCAATCGACTTGGGATGAAATTGTCAGCAACGAAATTTTCAGGCAGAGGGACAAATCTAATAACAATGATATAGGATACTTTCATCAGCGTATTTTCCAGTACATAAAGAATTGTCATGTTCCGCCGAATGGAGAGGAAGGCGGTTGGGATGTAATATATGAAAATGCCGGCGGTATTCCTATTCCCGATGCAGGAAATGTTCACACCGTTTATGTAGAAATGAAAAACAAACATAATACAATGAACTCGGCTTCAGCAGGTAAGACTTTTATCAAGATGCAAAATCAACTTCTGAACGATGATGATTGTGCCTGCTTCTTGGTAGAGGCAATTGCCCAGCGTTCACAAAATATTAAATGGGAAACCACCGTAGATAAAAAGAAAGTTGGTCACAAACTTATACGCAGAGTAAGTCTTGACCAATTCTATGCTTTGGTAACCGGGCAAGAGGATGCATTTTATCAGATGTGTATGGTTCTTCCCTCTGTTATTGAAAAAGCAGTCAAAGAGCTGGAAGGCACTATTGTTCCTCACGATACAGTAATTGATGAGCTTAAAGCAATGGCAAGCGAACAAGATATCGAGTCTGAAGATTTGGCTATCGCAATGGCTACGTATATGCTAGGTTTTGGAAGTTATAAAGGATTTTGCAGATAAGATGCAATTTATGATCTAAAGAAACAGTAATTATATTTTACACCATATTAAAAATGGAGAAAACAATATGTCACTACCTACAAGTTACATGACCGGAAGTTTTACAAAAATCCCACAATATTTCGATACAATGCTAACAGCTAAAGCCCCAGATAAATTCACTACAAAATTCATGGCAGACTTGGGTTTCACTAGTTCAAATGATAGGCAATTTGTAAATGTATTAAAGGCAATCGGCTTTCTAGATGATTCTGGAACTCCCACTGAGAGATATTTTAAGTTCTTAGATCAAAGTTTCTCAAAGCAAATGGTTGCTGAGGTAATAAGGGAAGCGTACGAGGATTTGTTTGCGCTCAACACTTCTGCTCATAAATTAACAAAAGCAGAAGTTGAAGGTAAATTTAAAACTTTAACTAATGGTTCAAAAGAGAATGCAACTATTGGTTATATGGCAAGCACATTTTTAAATTTGTGTGGATATGCCGACTGGAGTGATGCGCAAAGCTCGACTATACAGATAAAGTCCTCTAATACTGATACGGCACAAAATAACAATACCGAAATTCCGAATTCTATTCCTGTATTATCGTCCGAGCGTGGAAGAATAGATTTAAATTATGACATTCACATTCATTTACCCGCAACAAGAGACCAAGCTGTTTATGATGCACTGTTTGCAAGTTTAGCCAAACATATACCATTAAAATAAAGGAATGTATAATAAATGAAAACAGATTTATACTCATTTGCATTTAGAGGCATACTGGCAGAAGAAGCGCTTGATAAAGCTGGGCACAAAAAATACTTTTCAGAAGAAGCTTTCTTTTCAGAAGAATTAGCAAAGAAGCTCCATTTTGATGAAATAGATAGCAAATATATTGAGCAATCTAAAACTATGATAACAGTCTTTGCTACTATAACAGCATTTGAAAATGCAACGAGAGAATTTGTCTTTACTACATTGATTGGCGCATATGGTGACGACTGGTGGGCAAAAGGAATTCAAAACGGAATTAGGGAAAAAGCACAAAGCAGAAAGGATTCCGAAACAAAGGTAAAGTGGCATATAAATCGTGGTGATATGATGATGTCATACTTAGAATTTGGAGATTTACCTAAAATAATGTGTTCTCAAGGAAATTGGCCTTACTTTGAGCCATATTTTGGTTTTTCAAATGCTCAAGAATGGATAAGAACTACGTTCGAAACTATTGAAAAATCAAGAAATGTTATAATGCATAGCGGTGTGCTAGATGAGTTGGATATTGCCAGAGTAGGCATGAACATTATTGATTGGTTGCATCAAATTAACGCATGAATTATATTTGCCGTGGCAACGATATGGCAACAAAAAATCGGATAGCGTATGCTTTACCGATAATACAAACAATGTGGATACTCTCTGCTAAATCTCATAAACAAATGCGTTTAAGATTGATTTACAGGGAGCGAGTGGGAATAGTATCGTAACACTTCAAAAGGTGCATAAACACTACACTTTTGATGATTTTTCATCAAGCGTGATACTGTTTTGATACTATTACCCTAAATTTAATACATAGGAAAACCCCTAATGTATGACTTTTAATTCATACATTAGGGATTATTTTTGACCTTGCCCACTTTGAGCGTACCGCTTTTTTCTTCGGCAAGCTCATGCAGTAT
>ULSS01026297.1_pt1 | contig 12173 bp, 9 predicted proteins | sample 1956901 | NCBI WGS metagenome assembly ULSS01 (sample SAMEA4835714, study PRJEB28245) | human gut metagenome | biome: gut microbiome; material: fecal sample | place: Denmark | collected 2008
ACGTCCCTTCATAGAATCATCATTCGCTTCGAAAGCTGTTTACATTGGCTATCTCGAATCTCCGAAATGCACCTCTATGTTATGCCTGTACGCTCAAACTCGATGGGACAAAATCTGTGCATGCCGCATCAGTCCCAAGATACAGGAGCAAGTGACAGGACCATGTAGGAACATCGGTACTTAGATGCCGTCTTCTGGCATCTTATGTACCGCTATGTTCCGATTTGAGCGGGAGCGCGTCCTGCACTGCTCCCTGTATCGTGGGACGGCAACTGCATAACCAGCCACTCCCTGCATTGCGGGACGACAATTGCATAACCAGCCACTCCCTGCATTGCGGGACGGCAATTGCATAACCAACCACTCCCTGTATCGCGGGACGGCAACTGCATAACCAGCCACTCCTTGTATCGCAGGACGGCAATCATCCGTTCACACAAAAAGGGAGAAGCACCCGAAGGTTCCTCTCCCTTGCATAATCCATCACCTATCCACTTAATTACCGTGCGGTCAACTCTCCGTTTTCCACATCAATCGTTACCTTCTGATTCATTCCGAGCTTGTCAGATAAGATCAGTCTGGCTACCAGTGTTTCTACATTCTTCTGCAGATACCGCTTCAACGGTCTTGCACCGTAAATCGGATCATAACCATGATCGATAATAAATGCCTTTGCTTCGTCCGTAACACTGATTTCAATCTCACGGTCTGCCAGCCGCTTATTCAGGTCTGTGATCAGCAGATCAACAATACCGCCGATATTTTCCTTCGTCAATGGCTTGAACATAATGGTTTCATCCAGACGGTTTAAGAACTCCGGTCTGAAATGCGCACGCAGCTCATTCATTACCATTTCCTGTGCTTCCGGCTTAATGTTACCCTGTTCGTCAATTCCTTCCAGCAGATACTGGGAACCGATGTTGGAGGTCATGATCAGAATCGTATTCTTGAAATCAACGGTTTTACCCTTTGAGTCCGTAATACGTCCGTCATCCAATACCTGCAACAGTACATTAAATACATCCGGATGTGCTTTTTCTACCTCATCAAACAGAACTACCGAATACGGTTTCCGCCGAACAGCCTCTGTCAACTGACCGCCTTCATCATAACCTACATATCCCGGAGGCGCTCCGATCAGTCTTGCCACGGAATGTTTCTCCATGTACTCACTCATATCGATACGCACCATATTGGCCTCATTATCAAACAAACTGGCTGCCAATGTCTTGGCAAGCTCTGTCTTACCGACACCGGTAGGTCCAAGGAACAGGAACGAACCAATCGGCTTCGTCGGATCCTTAATACCTGCCTTGGAACGAATGATTGCTTCACTTACCAGTTCCACTGCCTCATCCTGTCCGACAACCCGTTTATGCAGCTCCTTATCCAGATGCAGTGTCTTATTTCGCTCACTTTCTGTTAATTTAGCTACCGGAATACCGGTCCACCGGGAAATGATCTTTGCAATCTCTTCATCGGTAACACTTTCATGTACCAATGTATGCCCTTCGGCTTTCACCCGTTCTTCCTCTTCTTCCAGTTCTTTCTGCAATTGTGGAAGTTTGCCGTACTGCAATTCCGCTGCCCGGTTCAGATCATAATTTCTCTGTGCAATCTGAATCTGATTATTCAGAGATTCTATCTCTTCACGAAGCTTTGTAACATGCTCAACCTCTTTCTTCTCTTTCTCCCAGTCTGCCTTGGCTCCTGCAAACTGATCCTTTAATTCAGCCAATTCCTTCTGAAGTTCTTCCAGCCGTTCCTTACTTAACCGGTCATCCTCTTTCTTTAAGGCGGCCTCTTCAATCTCCAACTGCATGATCTTACGAGACATATCATCCAGCTCCATCGGCATGGAATCAAGCTCTGTCTTGATCATGGCACAGGCTTCATCCACCAGGTCAATTGCCTTATCCGGAAGAAAACGGTCGGTAATATATCGGTTGGAAAGCGTTGCCGCAGATACCAGTGCACCATCCGTAATCTTAACACCATGGAACACTTCATACCGATCCTTCAATCCACGCAGGATAGAAATCGTATCCTCTACCGTTGGCTCATTTACCATAACCGGCTGGAACCGCCGCTCCAGTGCGGCATCCTTCTCAATATACTGCCGGTATTCATCCAGAGTCGTTGCACCGATACAATGCAACTCACCTCTTGCCAGCATTGGTTTTAACATATTACCTGCATCCATGGCACCATCCGTCTTACCGGCACCTACGATCGTATGCAGCTCATCAATAAACAGTATGATTTTTCCTTCGCCCTTCCGAACCTCATCTAGCACTGCCTTCAGACGTTCCTCAAATTCACCACGATATTTGGCACCGGCCAGCAAAGAACCCATATCCAATGCATAAATCTGCTTATTCTTTAATCCATCCGGTACATCTCCCCGGACAATTCTCTGTGCCAGACCCTCTACTGCAGCAGTTTTACCTACACCGGGTTCACCAATCAGAACCGGATTATTCTTCGTCTTACGGGACAGAATTCTTATAATATTTCGAATCTCCTGATCTCTGCCGATTACCGGATCCAGTTTCTGCTGTCTCGCACGCTCTACCAGATCATAGCCATACTTGGACAGACTGTCATACGTAGCCTCTGGATTATCCGTCTCTACCTTCTGATTTCCCCGGACAGACATCAATGCTTTCAAGAACGCATCTCTGGTAATTCCGTATTTCTGAAAGATACCGCGTACTGCTTTATTTGCCTTCTTGATCATTGCCAGGAAGATATGCTCTACAGATATATAGGCATCCCCCATCTGCTTTGATTCATTCTCGGCATCCATCAGTGTCATTGTAAACTCCCGGCTCATGTACACGTCACTGGTACCCGTTACCTTCGGCCGATATGCCACTGCACGTTCACATTCTGCAGTAAACCCTTTCAGATCAATTCCCATCTTTTCTATCATCTTGGCAATCAGGCAATCATCGGTGGTCACCATACTAAGTAACAGGTGTTCCTGATCAATTTCCTGATTGTTATATTCATAGGCAAGTTTGGAACAATTTTCAATTACTTCCAGTGATTTCTTTGTAAATTTCTCAGCATCCATATTGAAAACCTCCTTTTCTTTGTTCTATTCCGAATATAACACAGCTATTTTCACTTGTCAACAACTTTTTAGCACTCATTTAAGTAGAGTGCTAACAATTTTTTGTTTTATTCTTTGTGCATATTGCTCAAAAAGGACAGTCCCTTCTCCGGACTGTCCCTTTCCTTACTATACAAAACGATTCAAGTCTTCCTTATATTGATACCGGATTTTCTGCAAGATCGTCTCAATCTCCTGCCGGTCCACCTCCATATCCTCACAGAGTGCGTCCAGAGACGGATAAAAATCTCGGAGCTTCGTATTGACAACCGATAGCAGCATCATAGGATCTTTGGGTAACTGTTCCATATTCTCTCCTGTTTCTTCTATAAATCAAATATTTCTATAAATTCTGATATTTCCTTATTTACGTTCCGACATCGGTATATATTCCTGTGTCTTCGCTACGCATTTGTATGCCGGTCTTATAATCTTGCCTTGATTGATCAGCTCTTCCATACGGTGCGCACTCCAACCGGCCATTCTTGCAATTGCAAAGATCGGTGTATAAAGCTCTGTCGGAAGATCCAGCATACTGTATACGAAACCGCTGTAGAAATCCACGTTGGCACTGACACCCTTATAAATCTTTCTCTCCTCGGCTATTACCTCCGGTGCCAGTCTGGCCACCAGCGCATACAGTGCATATTCTTCCTCCCGGTGCTTTTCAACCGATAGCTTCTCTACAAACTGCTTAAAAATATTCGCACGAGGATCCGAAATAGAATAAACCGCATGTCCCATTCCATAGATCAGTCCCTGATGATCAAATGCCTTCTTATTTAACAGATCCTTCAGATACTGTCTGATTTCTTCCTCATTCGTCCAGTCATTGACCTTTTCTTTCATATCCTCAAACATCCGGACTACCTTGATATTGGCCCCGCCATGCTTCGGTCCCTTTAAGGATCCGAGAGATGCCGCAATACAGGAATACGTATCCGTTCCGGATGACGTTACAACATGAGTTGTAAATGTGGAATTATTACCACCGCCATGCTCTGCATGAAGCACCAGCGCCAGATCCAGAATTCTCGCCTCCAGCTCAGTATATTTGCTATCCTCACGTAACAGATATAAAATATTCTCTGCGGTTGACAGCCCCGGCTGCGGCAGATGAATGAACAGGCTCTGCCCATCATGATAATGCTTATATGCCTGATAACCATAGACAGAAATCAGCGGCACCAGTGCGGTCAACTGCAGACACTGTCTTAATACATTCGGCAATGATGTATCATCTGCCCTGTCGTCATACGCATACAATGTCAGTACACTTCTGGCCAGTGTATTCATCATATCTTTACTCGGTGCTTTCATAATAATATCCCGCACGAAACTGGTTGGAAGTGACCGATACTCCTCCAGTAAATGATTCAGCTGATCTAACTGCACCTGTGTCGGAAGTGTTCCAAACAACAACAGATATAAGGTTTCCTCATATCCAAACCGCTTTTCTTTAATAAATCCACTGACTATATCCTCAATATCAACACCATGATAGTACAATTTACCATCGCACGGAACCATTTCACAATCTACCAGCGTATATGACTGAATCTTAGAAATCTCGGTAAGTCCTGTCAGAACTCCCTTACCGTTAATATCCCGTAATCCCCTCTTTACATCATATTCTACATACAGCTGTGGATCAATGCTGCCGTTCTTTCTGCAGATTTCCGATAAATCCACCAATTCCTTTGTAATCTCTGAAAAATTTCCCTGCACATGATCACTCCTCACACTTTTTTACTATAACTTTTCATACTTTATAGTATAGCATAAATTATCTGACAGAAAAAGAAATTTATGTTTTTTTCAGATTTTCTCCTGTTTCCTTTATATTTGTGAGAACACTTTTCCGATACTGTCCTGAATCAGAATATCCGCATTCTCATCCCTCGGTGTCGGTGCCTTATTGATCACTACCAGATGCTTTCCGCGGAAATAATCGATCATTCCCGCTGCCGGGTAGACTACCAGCGATGTTCCCCCGATAATCAGCACCTCCGCCTGTGAAATATAATACAATGCTTTCTCAATCGTCTGCTGATTCAATGCTTCCTCATATAAAACCACATCCGGCTTTACGATCCCGCCGCACTCACATCTCGGAACTCCGTCTGCATGAACCACATAGTCCAGATCATAGAACCGGTGACACTTTTCACAATAGTTCCGGTGGATCGATCCGTGCAGCTCCAGCACTTCCTTACTGCCTGCCATCTGATGCAGGCCGTCAATGTTCTGCGTGATCACTGCCTGCACATGGCCTTCTCGTTCCAACTCCGCCAGCCGGATGTGTGCAGCATTCGGCTTCGCATCTGTAAAGATCATCTTATCCTTATAGAATTCAAAAAACTCTTCCGGATGGCTTCTATAGTAGCTGTGGCTGATAATCTGCTCCGGCGGATACTTGTATTTCTGATTATACAGTCCATCCACACTTCTGAAATCCGGGATACCGCTTTCCGTTGACACACCTGCTCCGCCAAAAAACACAACCTTACTGCTTGCATGTACAATTTCCTTTAATTCCTTTATCTTATCTTCCATATGCATACCCCTTTCACCCTGTTTTATTCTGTTCTTATCATACCCTTCTTTTCTTCCGGAAACAATATTGAAAACCCATATTAATTAAGCTATAATCTAGCAAAGGCGGTGAAAAAACATGAAATTATTAGTAGATGCACGTTCACTTGGCAGTCATCCAAGTGGAATCGGCATGTATTTATATGACTTTTTAATAGAATTACTCAAAGAACCTGACTTCGAAATTACTCTGCTGAGTGATATTGCCACCAGCGATGAGATGCTTGATCTGGCCGAACGCGGTGTCCCGATCGTTACCTATGGTACGCAGATTTCCCAGAGTGTTCAGGTGCTTAAATATTTCCGGTTCGTTCAGGACTCGTTAGACTACTATCATCCGGATCTGTTCTGGGAGCCGAATAATTTAATTCCGGTTCGTCTGAAACGGTTTTCCGGTAAGATTCTGGTCACCATCCATGATGTTTTCCCATTAACCCAGCCGGAAAATCATGGACATATCTATCCGATTTATTTTAAATACGGATTAAAACAGACCATGAAACAGGCAGACGGTCTGACCTATAACTCCATGGAGACCAAGCGGGATGTCGAGCAGCGCTTTGCAAAAGCAACTGCCTTACCGAATCTGATCAGCTACATTATTATCAAAAATCCGGTCAATGAGGATACTCTGCCGTCTCCAACGGTTCTGTTTCCGGATATTCCGATCCTGAATGAGGATTATTTCTTATATATCGGAAATCTGGAGAAACGAAAGGGTACCGATCTTCTGCTAAAGGCTTATCAGCTTTACCGGAAATCCGGCGGTACAAAGAACCTGTATCTCGGTGGCAAGATCCGGGAGGCCGACATTCAGAAGCTCTATGATGAGATCAGCCAGACGACTCCGGGACTTGTTTCCCTGGGATATGTCAATGAGGAACAGAAATCCGTTCTCTTTGAACATTGCTCCGGCTTTCTTTTCCCATCCAGAGCAGAGGGTTTTGGTATTCCGGTCATCGAAGCCATGCATTATAACAAGCCGATTCTGACAAGCAGCCTGTCTATTTTTGAAGAAATCGCAGGCAATGCCATCTCTTATTATGACTGCAGTGGTACGGATCAGGAGCAGGTTGAAAAATTATCCGAGGCCATGCTCCGAATCGCTCCGGCAGACCGCGAGCAATATGCATCGGTCTGCAGCCGATATCTGCCGGAACGCTTAGGGCCTGATTTCTGTCAGTTTATCCGATCTCTGATATCCTGACCCCTGATATTATGGTCTTAATCCCCTAATCTTTACCGATTCGCAGAAATACCCGTACCAGAACAATGATCAGGATGATCACGGCAAGCACCGGCAACAGCTTCCATACAACAACTGCTGTACCGACTATCAGCGCCAGTATAATACCAACTGCCACAAGAGCCAGCAGGATCAGAAGCAGACGTCCATACCAGGAGCGGAATGTAAAGCCGCTCCTTTTTTTCGGAGCTTCCTCCTGCGCCTGTTGTGTCTGACCGGCTGTCTCTGCATTCCGCTTCACAGAATTCGCCTCAATGATCGACTTTGCGATCAATCGTGCAGGTCCCAGAGACTCCAGAACCGCCTGTTCTGATTGTCCACCGGCAACTGCTTCATCAATGTATCTTGTATAATAATTTACCGTTTCCTGAATGATGGATGGATTTACCTCGCCTCTTAGAGAGTCCTGTAACTCCTGTAAAAACTCTGTTCTTGTCATTCTTTCTGTCACCTCACTATTTTATTCTTTCTATAATCTACTGTTCTTCTTATATTCTGCCTTTATTTCTGTATGGTAATTACCATAACTGTATAATTTTCACCTTCATATTCCTGCCAGTTCACGGATTTAGCTCCTCCGGATTTCACTACAAATCCACAGTCATATTGCTCTTCTTCTGCGTTTTTTACCATCAGTTCTATCCGGTCTGTTTCCCGCATCTTCTTTAAAACATAGATTTTAAACTCATTAAAGCTACTGACTGCCGCACCTTCCTGCTCATAATAATTAAACTCCATGGAAGTACATGCAGGATATGCATCCCGGTTCCAGGTATGCGTCCGTTCCATAACCTCATCATCAATATTCAGATATGCATGTAATACCTGATCCTGTGTGTCCGGCAGCGGATCATCCCAGGTCACATCCACATGATACCATTCCCCATTAATTGTTACTATATTCCATGCATGACTCTCCCCATCTGCAGTGCCTACCACCATATAAGTGTCAATACCGCTGCACATCAACAATAACTCCATTGCCTCCGCATAGCCATTGCAAACCGATGTACCGTATAACAGAGAACCTGCAGCTGTATAGGATAACTCTTCTTTATCTCCGTTTAGGAACCCATATACCGTATGCGTAACCAGATAATCATGGAAGTATACCACCTTCTCATAATCTGTCATATCCTCGCATTGCCCTAAGATTTCCTGTACTTTATCTGCCAGATTCTGTGCGGTCTCATTCCCTTCGATCGGAAGTCCGTTGACCAGATTCTGGTACACATAATAATTATCTGACAGTTCCAGGTCAAATCGTACCTGCTGCACCTGAGGATTCACTTTCCGCAAAACCGTATAGGATGCAACATGTCCGAAAAAACCATCCAGCCCGTGATTGATTCCGACCAGATTGGCCTCACTCAGACCATTGACATAAGTAGAAAACGAAGTGTTGCCCTCCTGCAGTTGATCTGTAATCCGGATTCCCAGATCTTCCGCCGATGAAATCATATTATTTTTATGTATTTGTACTGCAAAAAACCGTTCACCGCCATATAGCAATATTCCGGCAGCCAACACGATCAGCACAAGAATTGCACCAACGTTTCTTTTTTTCATAGTCTTCCCCTTCGATAAAAAATATATGGCTATTCTACCATTATTTTCCGTTGCTTGCAAACCTCTTCCGCACGACAAAAAAAATGACTAATAAACTACATGATTTCTTCATTTTTTCTACACAAATACCACTTGTTTTCCATAGAATTCTCCGTTAAAATCAGACTAACATAAGTTATGCCTTACTTTTTAACTTAAACATACGCATATAGGATAGAAAGGATGTAACATTTATTATGAGTTCAGAAATCATTGCCCATCGAGGTGCCTCTTACCTGGCTGCCCGTGAAAATACAATGGAAGCCTTTCAGATTGCAATGGATGTCCATGCTGACGCCATCGAGCTGGATGTGCGACAGACATTCGATAAGATACTGGTGGTTTATCATGATGAGGCCATCAACAATATTCCTCTCCGGACTCTGACATATCAGCAGCTTGCGGATGCATCGGAAGCTTTGGGATATCACATTCCGACTCTGGAAGAAGTTTTAAAGTTCTGCCGGAACAAGATCCATTTACTGATTGAATTAAAAGAAGCCGGTTATGAGAAACGGCTCATCAGTATGGTAAATACCTATTATTCCTATGACCAATACCGTCTGCAGTCTTTCCTGGACGTTGTCGTGCGCCGGGTAAAACACATCGACCCCAATGTAACGGTCGGACTGCTAGTCGGTGTCAAGGGAGCTGATTTCCGGACTCATTTTAATGAATATTTTCCGGTCCGCAGATTACGCGACTGTCATGCAGACTTTATCTCTGCTTATTGCCTGCTGATCACTCCGGATTTCCTCTTGCGTATGACACAGAACAAGATTCCGGTCTATGCCTGGACGACCGATGACTCAAAAGCGATCAGTCGTCTGTTGGAAGAAGAAATAGACGGCATTATCACAAACCGGCCGGAAGCCGGTGTCTATCTGCGTTCCAAATATGAGAAACAGGAAGCAGATACCGATGCCAAGCGTGCAAAAACAGCAGCCATCTTCCGAAAGCTGCTGCCGCATCGTTCTTCCAAACACTCCTCTGAGAAATCCGAAAACTAATTTAGTTTAAACTTTTTAATGATATTCTGAAATTCCGGGCATCCGGCAAATGCATTTAACACATTGCGCCGGCTGTCTCCGGAATTTAATCTTTTTACCCAGTAATCCAGTCCGGCCTTATCATACTCCCGTCCCATAAATGTCCGGTATAAGACCTTCACATACTCTGTTCGGGACAGATTCTTATTTTTAAATTCCGGTGAGAAAAAGAACTCTCTGGCAACTGCGACCGGTGTTCGTTTCCCGGTCTGGATTTCCTGTGTCCAATATGCCAGTCCGGCCGGATCCGGCTGCCGGTTCAATGCCTCCGTATATAATCTCGCTACAAATGCCTCTGTATGTGTGTATGTATCCACAGTCACTCTGCAGGTAGCCTTCTGTCCGCTTCCATCCATTGCCTGGCAGGTGATCACTACGTTTCCCGCTTTCAATCCCTTAACCCGTCCGGATGAAGTCACCGTTGCAATCTTACTGTCGGAAGATGTCCATTTCAGTTTCCGGTTCGTGGCCATTGATGGTGTAATCGTTGGTTTCAATGTATAGGTCGCTTCTCTCTGAAGCTTTAAATTACTCTGGTTTAATCGGATCCCGCTGACCGGAACCGTTAGTGTAAAACTTGCACTCTGCTTGTTACCGCAGTCATAGGTATATGTAATCTGTGTTGCATTTTTATCCATCGTCACCTGACTACCGGAAAGAGTACCACCATTGATCCCGCTCAGCTTCTTAATATTCAGTCCGGCTATTTTAGAAAGATTATATCTGCGCTTGCTGTCCGGCTTTATTCCATATGTATTTCCTTCACACCGAAAATCCTGAAGCTTTGTATTCTTCTCCAGATTCAGATATGGAAGTGCGTTGTTGGAGCAGTAGAGAATGGCGAGTTCCGGATTTCCGGTAAGATCCAGTGCAGACAACCGGTTGTAATCACAGTAAAGATACTGAAGCTTTGTCTGCTTTCTGAGATCCAGTGCCTTTAACCGGTTGCCGTTGCAGTTAAGAAACTGAAGCTTTCCCAGATTTCCGAAGCCAATCGTTGTCAGCTTATTATTCTCGCATTCCAGATACAGCAATGCGGTATTCCGGCTTAAATCCAATGTTGCCAGCCGGTTCAGACTACAGCTTAACCGCTCCAGCTTCAGGTTATATTGCAAATCCAGTGTCGTAATTACATTATTTCCACAAATCAGATATAAGAGCTTTTTATTCCCGCTCACATTCAGACTGCTTAATTTATTTCCTTCACAATCCAGATATTCCAGCTCGGAATTTTCTGTTAGTGTCAATGCAGTAAGTACATTCCCGGTACATTTCAAATCAACCAGCTTTTCGTTCTTCGTAACATCCAGTGCCGTCAGCTGATTCTGACTGCAGTCCAGGGTTTCCAGATTTGTATTCTGCTTCAGGTTCAGTGCAGTAAGTGCATTTCCGGTACATTTCAAATCAACCAGCTTGGAATTTTTACTGATATCAATCTTCGTCAATGCATTCTTACTTACATTTAAGTACTTCAGATATGTAAAATATTCAATACCGGTCAGATCCTGAATACCGTACTTTTCAATATTTAATTCTTTACAATTACGTATTTCCAACACAGATAATATGCCATCTCCATTAGCATCAACCCCATTCTCCTTATCCAAAATATACGTCCGGAAGTTTGCATCCGGAAAGTGTGCTGCATCAATCGTAATATTGGACGCCGCATTCCGGCTATCTGCAGCTTCCGTCTGCAACTCCTCTGTAAATAGGGCTGTTGAATTCTCCTGTTCGGAGCTTTCCTCTATAGCTCCCCCTTCTGTACCCAGTTTCTCTGTGTCATCCTCCTCCACAGCCGGTTCCTCTGTAGCTACCGTCTCTGCACCTGCCTGCTCTGTATCTGCCTGCTCTGTATCCGTTGTTTCTTCTGCATAAGCATACGCAATCTGATTCCCACTGAACCACCCTGTATATCCGTTGCCAATCAGCAGGCTGATCCCTGCCAACAGCAATCCAAACTTCTTCATTCCTATTCCTCCCAAACATCCTGCATATTCCACATCACTATCATATGATCTCTGAGGCTGTCAGATTTATTCACATAATTTAAAATAGCAGGAATCCTGCATCTGTGTCAATACAAGAGTCCTGCTATTTCTATATCCGTTTGAACAAATAATAAATTACTGGAATAAGTATTCGATTTCTCCACTCACGCCATCTGCTGTATAATAGGTCTTTCCTGTCTCAGGCTGGATATATACATTCAGCACTTTGATGGAAGATGCCTTCTTGCCGGTTGCTTCCACTACCTTTGCAACGATATCTGCAGTTGAAACCTTTGCACTGTTAAACTCGATATAAACCTCTTCGGTTGCTTTCTCAGCCTTCTTTGCAGGTGCTTTCTTAGCTGCTGTCTTCTTCGCCGGTTCTGCTTTCTTAGCTGCTACCTTTGGTGCTTCTGCTTTCTTAACTGCTGCTTTCGGTGCTTCTGCCTTCTTAACTGCTGTCTTTGGTGCTTCTGCTTTCTTAACAGCCTCTGCCTTTGGTGCTTCTACCTTCTTAACTGCCGCCTTTGGTGCTTCTGCCTTCTTTACAGCCTCTGCCTTTGGTG
>ULSS01045708.1_pt1 | contig 12143 bp, 9 predicted proteins | sample 1956901 | NCBI WGS metagenome assembly ULSS01 (sample SAMEA4835714, study PRJEB28245) | human gut metagenome | biome: gut microbiome; material: fecal sample | place: Denmark | collected 2008
ATCAGACTCATATCGCAGTAAACTCCCACATGCGCCTGTTCGCCCCGGTTCAGCTTCGTATCGAAGTCGGCAGGGAAGTAAAGGATTCCGTGAACTGCCTGCCTGCGCACCAGTTCCTTCGCCTCGTCCAGACTGTTGCAGTAATAGGTAGCCTTGGCGTCTGGTGAAGCATCATAATCGCGGATAAACTCGCGTGAACTGTGACTGTGGCTCAGGTCCACAATCGCCGTATCCACTTCTCTCACCACCTCGTTGTTGTAGATCCAAGAGTAGAGCAGCGGATAACCCAGCGGCACCAGAATGCAGAAGATGAGCACACCCTCATCGCGGAAAACATTGCGCATTTCCGTCTTCCAGATGTAGCACATGTCCCAGATGCCATTGATAATCTTATATAATAAACTACTTTTCTTCATTACGGTAAGTATTTATATACCAGCATTGCCTTCTTGATGTTCCAGACAGTGAGCATCGGCAGGGCGCAGAACAGCACCATTGCGCCCCAGTGGAGCACAGCATCGCTCATAGGGAAACCATTGAAGATGTTCATCTGGTAAATCATGTAATAGTGGCGCATCGGGAAAAGCTGGCCGATAGACTGGATCGGAGAATCCATCGAGAAGAGCGGATAGGTGGCTCCGCAGATGGAGAAACTCACCACGCCCCACAACGAACAGATACTCATCGACATGCGCAATGAAGGCATCAGTCCGAAGGCAAAGATGCCGAAACACTGGCAGGAGAGTACGCTCAGAATGCCTAACAGGATGATAGGAAGCGCGCCGCCCGGATGTGGAAACTGCAATACATAATAGATGTAGAATTCGAATAGCAGGAAGATACTCAGGAAGATGAGTGTCTGTGGCAGCATCTTACCCGCAATGGCGAGATTAGGATTGTTGCCTGCCATCCGCATCCAGTCTCTTGCCCGGTTGAACTTCAGTTCCGTACCTATAGAATAAGGTGTAATCAGGAAGATGAACAGCATGATGAGTCCCGGCACCATTACGCTCGAAAGATAATAGTTGTAGTTGGCGTATGGGTTGCCTATCATGTGCAGATCTACGGCGATAGGCTGTAGGAAGGTCATGATTTCATCGTTCGTCTTTCCCAGCGCCGAAAGTTTCGCCATTCCTGCCGCCGCACCTCCCAGGGTAGAGATGGTTTTCAGATCGCGGAAGAGCAGGGAGCCGGCTGCCAGCGATACGCTGCTGTAATAGAATGAAATCTTAGGCTGCTTCTGGGCCATCAGGCCTGCCTCTGTTCCGTCAGGAATCAGCAGGAAGGCGTAGATTTCGTTCTTCTGGATAGCATGTCTTGCCTCTGCCATGTTCTCGTAATGAGCCACTACCTTGGTGGTCTGGAAGGCATCGAGCTTATGTACCAGCTGGCGCGATGTGGCGGAGTTGTCCTGATCTACTATGCCCACAGGCATGTCGGTAGGCACCCCTCCCTTCATCAGCGTGGTGAAGAAAATTACCACCACGATGGGGAAGATGACCATGCAGAAGAGATAAATGGGGTTCTTCCACATGATGCCGCATTCTCTGAGGGCTATATGATATAATTTCTTAAACATAGAACTTTAAAGGTTGAACTTTGAACAGAACGAACAGCATGGATTTTATTTAATAAAACAATTGAATTCTTCACTCTTCACTTTATTACCAAAGACATTCCCGGGCGCAATCCCTCAATCTTTGTGATAGGACGGGCCTTCACCTCGAATGTCTTGCGGTCGTAGTCGCCATTATCCTTGGTTGCCTTCCAGGTAGCGTAAGAGCCCTGGTCTTTCAGGTAGTAAACCTTCATCTTGATGTCCTTGTTGAAGGCAGGAACGTAAGCGGTGAACTCATCGCCCTTGTTCAGCCCCTTGAGATGGTCTTCGCGAACATTGAAGGTTCCCCACATATCGTTCATGATAGAGATGCTCATGATAGGAGAGCCGAGGCCTACCAGCTCGCCTACCTTAGGATAGACATTGCTAACCTCGCCCTCGCACTGGGCAATCTGAACGGTCTCTTTCAGAAGATTCTTCACTACATCCACAGCGCTCTTCGAAGCCTGGGTGTTGTTGGCAGCCATGCGCTTCTCCTGTTCGCGGGCGCCATTCTTCGCCATATCGTACTGACTTCTGGCAGCAGCCACCTGAGCCTCTGTGGCCTTGTAAGCTGCGTAAGCCTCATCGCGTTTCTGACCGCTGATTACACCCTCGTTGAAGAGGTTCTGCATGCGGTCGTAGGTCTTCTTGGCGATGGTTGCGGCAGCTTCAGCCTGCTGAACCAACTGGTAAGCGCCCTGAATCTGCTCCTTGCGTGCACCTGCATCCGTCAGGTCCTTCATCGCCTCGGCTGCAGCGTTGGTAGCCTGGAGCATCTGTTCCTGCGATTTCATTTCCGGCACTTCGAGGATGGCGAGCGTATCGCCCACATGAACGTAATCGCCTTCCTGAACGCGGAGTTCTACTACGCGTCCCGGCAGTTTGCAGGACACTCTGTATTCTGATACTTCTACCTCGCCCTGAATGGTGTCATCCTTCTGTTCCAGGGTGAAGAAACCGATGACGCCTACGAGAATGACTACTGCAGTAAAACCGATTACAGCGAGCAATATGTTGTTATGCTGTGATTTCTTAGACATTTTGCTTAATCTGAATTTAAATTTGTTATTATTATTACTGCAGGATACCGAGCGCCTTGTTCAGCCCAACCTGAGTCAGCTTCACGTCGATTTCTGCATCAATCTTCTGGCTCTGTGCTTTCTGCCAGGCAGTCTGTGCAGCCATCACGTCGGTAACCTCCATCACGCCTTCCTTGAAACCGAGGTTGGCGCATCTCAGGTTCTCATCTGCACTGGCGATGTTCTTCATTGCCATGTTGAGCTTCTTCTGGGCTTCCTTTACCTTAAACTGGCTTTGAGTAATCTGCAGATGAATCTTCTCTCTCGTATCATCCAGGTTCATCTGGGCGATATTGCTGGCAGCCTTGGCGGCTCTCACCTTGTAGGCGCCGTCGAACCAGTTCCATACCGGAACATGAACCATCACGCCTACGTTCCAGACTCCGGTAAACTTCTTCTGGAAACCATTGAATACGTTCGGGTTCGAAATCATGTAGCCGCCTGTCAGCATGACGTGAGGCAGATTGATGGCGCGAACCATTTTGGTAGCTTCTTTAGCGATGGCGAGCGCATTCTGCAGCATGCGGAGTTCCGGCCGGGTGTTCAGCGCCGAATCCTGTGCTGCCACTTTCTGCTGCTCGGTGTCAACAGGAGTTCCTGATAAAGCCAGGGTTTCCTTATCTTCATCGGCAAGTGTGATTTCCTGGTTCATCGGAATGCCGCAGAGCTGGCAGAGCAGCATCTTCGACAGAGCGAGTCCATCTTCTGCTTGGGTAATCTGCATCTCAGCCTCGTTCACTTTCACGTCTACCTTCAGTCCGTCTGCCTTGGTGGCTACTCCCTGCTGAATCATCTTATGAACATCCTCGTTCAGTTTCTTTACGAGGTCGCGGTAACTGATGGCGAGTTTCTGCTTCTGCTTCAGCGAAACGGCGAGCCAGTAAGCCTGGTCAATGCTGTAGAGCGTGCTCTGGGTCTGCTGGTCGAGATCATTCTCTGCAATCTGCTCTCCGATGTCGGCAATCTTGTTGGCTGCAATGATGGCTCCACCCATATAGATAGGTTGGCGAACCATCACGCTTCCAGCCCAGATATTGCGGGTGTCGGTGCGGAAAGCATCTACCAGTTTCTCTCCCAGCGCATTGCCTTGCTGCTGCAGGGGTCCCAGTTTCTCATTCAGCAGTCCGCCTATCTGCTGCGCTATCTCCGGGGTAATCATTCCCTGATTTACAAGTTGGCTCATCAGATTGCTGGCTCCTCCCGATATTCCTCCGGTAACGGTAGAGCCGATATTGCTGAATGTTGATTTCTGACCGTCGTTCAGCAGCGAAATCTCCCTGCTGAACCATTCGTAACCGCCTAAAGCATCTACTTTAGGAAGATATTTGGTACGTGCCGATTTCTTCATGTTGTACGCCACGTCTTTCTTGAGCTTCGAGGCATTGAGCTGCTTGTTGTTGCGCAGCGCCATGGCACGGCAACTGTCAAGGCTCAGCGTTTGTGCCTGAGCCCCAGCAGGAATCAATGCTCCCATCAGCATGATAAGAGTTATATATTTTTTCATCCTTTGTTTATAATATTATATAATATTGGATGCAAAATTATGGAATTATTCTTAAATGACAAAGAAATTTTGTTTATCAAATCTTTAAGAATCAAAAATTATATTGCATTGTGGAAAAATAGAACATACCTTCTGGTTTTCCGTAATCCCTTAATCGTCTGTTTCTTAGAAATTCACCCGTTCTGTCTCGCCCCAGGTAGGGTCTACGGTAATGCTTATTCCACCACCCGTACTGTCGTCTCCGCCACCGAATCCGTCAGCAATGGAAATCTCGGTATAGGTTGTTTGGTTCTGATGGATTTTCAAATCGGCTTTTTCAAAACTCTTTACCACCTTTGCATCGGCATCCAGAAAGCTGATACTCATCTTTATGTTCTTCTCTTCTTCATGTGGGAAGGTGTAGACGGTAAAGTCTCTGCCGCCATCTTTCATACTGAAATTCTCGGTCTGACGGCTGTTCACGCAGCCGAATCCGGTGGTTGCATCCAGGGTGCTGCTGCCGCCGGTATAATAGAACTTGATGCTTCTGATTTCTTCGGGAATAGTTTCGTCGTTAATATGTAACTTGAAGGCGCCAACTGCTCGCCTCAGGTTGATGTCGGAGGTGGCTCCGTCTGCCGTTACGCTCAACCTGCCGTAATAATAGAAGGTGTCGGTAAGCTTGTTGCTCACAAACTTTACTTTCTCGGGTGCGCTGACAGAGCAGTTTCCCTTTCCGTTGTGGGCAATCACCACCAGTCGGTATTCTCCTTCGTCCAGACTTACATAGGCTGTTCCGAAGCCATTGTCTGTTGAAAGCTGGTTCACCGTCTCCAGTTTCTCCTCTCCGTCAAAGATGGCAAGTGTCAGTCTGGAGCACACATCGCCCAGCGCCATCTGCTTGTCGGCAGCTTTGGTTGTCAGCAGACTTATGCCTTCTATTTTCTGCACATGGATAGTTACATTGGCGTTTGCCTCATGTGATTTTCCGGTTGTTTCGTCAATCGAAAACTTCTCGCATGAAGTAAGCGTCGCTACGAGCATCAGCAACAGGGATGCCAGTAACCGATAGGGCTTCTTACTCATAACCGTTCTTATTTACTAGTTGCTCTATGCGTTATCTCGGAGTTTCCTCGGGCATAAAGATGTGGCAAATATACGTTTTTTCTCTTTTCTATGCAAGTAAAATCTAATAAATCTTTATATTTTTTGTCATTTATCTGTTTTTTCGTAATTTTGCATCGGTTTTTCTGTACTTACAGAGCCGATTTTGCATTGTATATATAATAAGGTATAGAAGATATTGGTATGGATAAGAAGATAAAAGCATTGTTTTTTGATATTGACGGCACCCTGGTGAGTTTCAAAACTCACAAGATTCCGCAGAGCACGGTAGATGCCTTGGAGCAGGCTAAGAAGAATGGGGTAGAGGTGTATATTTCTACCGGTCGTCCGCAACTCATCATCAACAACCTCGGTCAGATAGAACATCTCATCGACGGTTACATCACCACCAATGGAGCCCGCTGTTTTGTAGGCGATAAGGTGGTGAGCCAGCACGCCATCCTTCCTGAAGATGTAAAGAAGATTATCGAGGCAGCCGACCGTGATGATTATCCGGCAATCGTCGTAGGAGAGCATCATCTCGCTATCCATCATTATACTGACGAGGTTTATGAAATCTTTGCCAAGGGATTGGGGGTGGATTGTGAAATCTTCCTGACCGATGTGAATGAACTGGGAGATGAGCAGGTACTGCAGGTTACTCCTTTCTGTTCGGTAGAGCAGGAGGCGCTCCTGATGCCTACGCTCCGCAACTGCACCTCGGGCAGATGGCATCCTGCCTTTACGGATATTACGGCAGCCGATGCGGATAAGGGCAAGGGCTTGCATGCAATGGCTGATTATCTGGGTTTGAACATAGAAGAAACCATGGCTTTCGGCGATGGCGGCAATGATATTTCCATCGTCCGGGAGGCAGGCACCGGTGTTGCAATGGGCAATGCAGGAGATAATCTCAAGCAGGTAGCCGATTACATTACGACTCATGTGGATGAAGATGGTGTTAAGAATGCGCTCCTCCATTTTGGCGTGATTTAAGTTCCCGGCGTTATTGACTTTTTTTTCATAACTCCCTATATATAATAAGGTGTAATCCTGATGAAGCCTTTTTGATAGGCGAGTTTCATTTTAATAAAATAATAAAGGCAAACATGTTATTTATTGTAATAAATGGCGTGTTTGCCTTTCTGTTTTTAAATCTCCCTTTTGCACCTAGTTTCTTCTCATTATTTACGTTTTGTGAGAATAAATACCAAAAATGCTTACGAAAAGTAATAGAATATACGAAAAATATTCATAAAGTACTATAAAGTTGATATTTTGTATCAAATTGTTTGCTAAAAATTTGTTTAATTAGCAAAAAGTATGTATCTTTGCACCCGATATTTGTAAGTTGTTTAATTTTTAAGAGAGAGAATTATGGTAAAAAGATTGACCATGCTCATGGGGGGGCTCGTTCTTTCAACAGGAGTGGCTCTCGCTCAAACTACTGTTACAGGTAAGGTTGTTTCTCAGGAAGATGGTGAGCCGGTGATTGGTGCATCTGTAAGAATTGTAGGAACTAAGACTGGAACAGCGACTGATGTCGATGGTAATTTTACGCTTCCTAATGCCAGCAAGGATGCTGTCTTGGAAATCAGTTACCTCGGCATGCAGACTAAAACAATGAAAGCATCTGCTAAGATGAAGATTATTTTGGCTTCTGATGCAAGAAATCTTGACGAGGTAGTTGTTACTGCCTTGGGTATGAAACGTTCAGAGAAAACTTTGGGTTATGCTGCCAGTACAGCCAACGCTTCTGAGTTGACTGTTGCTAAGTCTGGTTCCCTGATGAGTGGTCTTCAGGGTAAGATGGCTGGTGTGCAGATTTCTGGTGGTGGTGTTACAGGTACCTCTCAGAAAGTCATAATTCGTGGTATTTCTTCTGTTTCCAGCAACAACCCATTGTATATTGTTGATGGTGTGCCTATCAACAATGACCGTTTGGGTGATAACTCTGTTGACTTTGGTAGTGGTGCAGGCGACATTAACCCAGAGGATATTGAATCGGTAACTGTATTGAAGGGTGCTTCTGCTACTGCTCTTTATGGTTCCCGTGCAGCCAATGGTGTTATCATGATTACTACAAAGAAGCCACAGGGTAGCAAGAAGGCTTCTATCACTTACGATGGTTCTTTGACATTTACTGATGTGCTCCGTGTGCCAATGACTCAGAATCTCTTTGGTCAAGGTTGGGGTTCCTGGTCTAATGAGGAGAATGGTTCTTGGGGACCTCGCCTCGATGGTCGTGAGCACTGGTATGGTTCCACCGGTCTTTCTAACGGCGAGACTTTAACTAAGCCTTTTTCTTATGTTAAGAACAATATCCGTGACTTCTATCAGGTAGGTAAGGAATGGAACAACAACGTATCTCTCCGCTATGGTGATGAGAAAGTAGGTATTGTTGCATCTTACGGTAATGTAAGTTCTAATGGTATTACTCCTAATGATGGTGATACATATCATCGTAATACCTTCTCACTCCGTGGTTACGCCAATATCGACAGATTCCATCTGGACATGTCCCTGAACTATGTTCGCAAGGATATGCGCCGTTCTCGTGATATGTATATGGAGTTGCTTCAGGGTGCTTCTGATGTTCGTTTCACCGATATGAAGGATTACAACCTTGAGCGTAACAATGTAGATAACTACTATACATTGTATGCTACCAACCCATATTATATGGTAGATAACTTCTATTCTACTTATCAGGACGACCGTATTTATGGTAAGCTGGAGTTGTCATACGATATTACCAAGGATATCAAGGTAATTGGCCGTTTCGGTGGTGATTATACCAATTATAAGACCGAGCGCATCGAACCACGTATTATTTATACCGAGGGTTCTTATCAGGCAACTGGTAATGGTACAACTGTAGGTAACCAGGGTTACTATTCTAAGTATCGTTCTCAGCGTGGACAGATTGATGCCAGCCTCTTATTGACCGGTAATCATACTTTCGGTGATTTCTCGGTAGGTGCAACCTTAGGTTGGAACTTGAACCAGAGAAACTATGATAATGTAGGTGGTTATAATGAGCAGTTGGATATTCCAGGTTGGAATTCCTTGAGTAATACATCTTCCTATTCGATTACTGATACTGACTCATGGAATAGAAGATTATTGGGTCTCTTGGGACAGGTTGAATTGGGTTATAAGGATTGGGCTTTCCTGAACCTTTCTGCCCGTAACGACTGGTCTTCTACTCTTCCTATGGGTGATAACAGCTTCTTCTATGGCGGTGCCAATGTGTCTGTGCTTCTGAATCAGGCTATTCCTGCTTTGAAGAATGTCAAGCAAATCGACTTGTTGAAGGTTCGTGCAGCTATAGGTCAGACAGGTAATGATGCTGATGTATATATGACTAATTCATATTATCGTCCATTCCAGTCTTATTATACATATTTGCCAATTTCCGGTGTTTCTGGTTTGACAGAGTATAACCGTTTGCCAAATAAGTCATTGAAGCCTGAGATTACAACTGAGTATGAGCTTGGTTTGAGCGGTACATTCTTTGGCAACCGTTTGAGCTTCGATGTGGCTTACTATGATCGTACAACCAAGAATCAGATTATCTCAGCTACTTTGGCTCCTGAGACAGGTTATACTTCTAACACCCGTAATGTAGGTAAACTTCAGAACAAGGGTATTGAGGCGATGGTTAATTTTACTCCTATCCGTACTAAGGATTGGGAGTGGAGTGTAGGTGCTACATACGCTAAGAACTGGAGTAAGGTGAAGGAACTTTGGGATGGTCTTGATGAATATACCATTCCTGTAGGTACTACAAGTACTGGTTTGTATTCTTCTATGCGTGGTGTATCTTACGTATTGAAGGTTGGTGAGCCTATCGGTATCTTCAAGTTGCCAGCAACACAGAAGGTAACAGATAAAAACAGTCCATATTATGGTTATAGAATCGTAAATGGTAATGGTTTCTTGCAGTCTAGTACTACAGATTATGATTATCTCGGTTCTTCTCAGCCAGATTTCGTAATGGGCTTCACCACACATCTGAAGTGGAAGAACTTGAGTCTTGCTGCAACGGGCGACTGGCATAAGGGTGGATTGATGTATTCTGAGACATCTTATATTACTCACTTCAATGGTAACTCTACAGAGACCGTATTCAATGAGCGTGATGCTTTTGTTTATCCTCATTCTGTAAAGATTGTTGGTGGAGAGTATGTCGAGAATAATATTCCAGTTGCTTCCAACTATATGAATTATGTTCAGGGTAACTATAGCTACAACCCGGAGGTGCGTCGTGATTTCGTTGTAAGCCGTTCTTACTTCAAACTCCGTGAGTTGGCTTTGACATACGATTTCCCTAAGACAATCACAAGCGCATTGAAGATGCAGAAGTTGTCTTTGAGTCTCGTTGGCCACAACTTGTTGCTCATCACTCCAAAGCATCAGAATTATATCGACCCAGAGTCTTCTAACTTTGGTAATGATATCAGCTCTGAGTTTGGTGAGACTATGGGTTCTGTGTCAACTCGCAACTATGGTATTAACTTGAAGGTTGTATTTTAATTAAAGGAGATTTCTTATATGAAAAGATATAAATTTTTAAGCGCAGCATTGCTGGGAGCCCTCTTGACAATGGGTACTGTTACTTCTTGTAGCGATTCCGGTTATTTGGATATCAACTACAACCCAAACTATCCTTCTACAGCTTCCTACAAGCAGTTGCTTCCGGCTGCCGAAGGTTCTATCGTAGCTGTCAGTGGTCTTTATCAGCAAATTACTGGTGACTTTTGGTGCCAGTATGTAACACAGGGTAATAGTACAAACCAGTATAATACATTGTCTAATTATGCTGTAACAACATCAGGTTCTATTCCTCCTGTTACTACGATTTGGCAGAATACATATGCCAACAGTTTGGAAGATTTAAAGCTGGCTTTGGCTTCTGCTGAAGAAAGTAAGGCTTGGAACTATTGGATGGTTGCCAAGATTCTTCAGGCCTATAATTTCTTGGTATTGACTGATACTTATGGTGATATTCCGTTTACAGGTGCCCTTGATGTCGAAAACAATCCACATGCTGCATTTGATGATAGCAAAACCGTAGTATATCCGGGTATTCTGGAGATGCTGGATGCTGCCATTGCCAAACTCGATGATGCTAAAGCTGCAGAAAAAGCTTCCCCTTTAGGAACTGCTGACTGTTTCTTGGGAGGCAGTATGGATAGCTGGGCAGGCTTTGCAAAGAGTTTGAAGTTGAAGATGTATCTCAAAGACTTCGACGCTCATAAATCTGATATTCAGGCTTTACTTAGTGCAGGTGGTCTTTTGGAGCAGGATTGTGCTTGGGTAAATTGGGAAGATGGCGCTAATAAGGGTAATCCTCTTTATGAATTTAATATCCGTCAGTTGAATACTACTGAGAATATTCGTGCTTGTCATACTTTCTTGGAGTATCTTTTGGATAAGAAGGATCCTCGTATCATCAAGTTGTATGAGGTAACTGCTAATGCCCAAAAAACTCTCGGCTATTCTTCTGATGAGGAACTGGTTGCTCACATGGATGAATGCTACGAGGGCCTTCCTTGCGGAGATAAGCCAACTACTGATGAAACTACAGAGGGTGGTATTGCAATCTCTAAGTCTTCTCGTATGAAACAGGCTTATGATGATGCTGTCTATCTGATGAACGAGGCTGAATGCGAATTGATGATTGCTGAGGCTTATGCTCGTTTGGGTGATGCTGAAAAGGCTGAGGAATATTATAATAAGGGTGTTCTTGCCGGCTTCAGCCGTTGGGAATTTGATGGTACAGCATTCGTTGATGGTGCTTACAAGTTCGATAAGGCCGATATGCTTCATAGTATCGCCATGCAGTATTGGGTAACTTATGCTGGAGCGAATGCTTATGATGGCTGGATGACCCGTAACCGTTTGGGTATTCCTGAGGTGCAGGCTAATATTACTGTTCGTAAATCAACAACTGCTTTGCAGCGTGAATTGTCTGATGGTTATGTGTTAGGCAATTTGGTTGATCCAGGTGCTAGCAATATGAATGCCGGTGAGTATCCTATGCGATTGCTTTATCCTACAGCTACTACATTGTATAACTCTGCTGCTGCCAAGTATGTAGAAGAGAATGGAAACTCGCTGACCAAGAAACTTTGGTGGGAGAAGTAATGATTATTAATGTAATAAACGAAAAGTCATGAAGAAAATATTATATTTTTTGAGCTTTGTTTTCGTAGCATTGTTTACTGCATGCTCTGAGGGAGACGATTTCGATATCGATTATACTCCTATTGCTCCTGTTGGTGGTGAGTATAGAATCAATGTGGAGAGAGGTTATGATGCTTCTAAGACAGATGCAGAGTATTGGGCTTCTAATCCAACAGATGCTGAATTCATCTTTAAGACTGATGGTACAGGAACCACTTCGGGTGTTCTCTATGCCTATCTCAGCAATACTACCGATTATGATAAGGATAAGGCATGGATTCGTGTAGGCTCAACTGCCTCTAAGGCAGCTTACGCCATCAATGCTAAGGTATCTATTGATATGAGTGCTTATACTTTTGGTGGTGAGAATGTGGATGATTTCATTGGTAACTCTGCTACAGCTACCGACAAGGTAACTGTTAGCGGTAAGTGTGGTCACAATACTTATACTACTGTATCTGGTACTGTGACAGATGAAATCAGTTTCACCTATTCCCGTTCTGACCAGCCTGGATATCATTACAGAGTAACAGGCTTTAAGTCTACGGGTTGGGCTGAGGATAACAAGTAATATACTTTTGCTATACATGAATTATTCCTAGATGATGTTTCTAATGATATTGTCTAGGAATAATATTAAAGATATAAGGCAAAGTGATTTGCCTCGTTGTTGACCAAGTCAACA
>ULSS01063554.1_pt1 | contig 12118 bp, 9 predicted proteins | sample 1956901 | NCBI WGS metagenome assembly ULSS01 (sample SAMEA4835714, study PRJEB28245) | human gut metagenome | biome: gut microbiome; material: fecal sample | place: Denmark | collected 2008
TGAGGTGCGCGGTGCGCGCGTGCACAATCTCAAAAACATTGACATCCATGTGCCGCTGCATAAGATCGTTGGCATAGCAGGTGTTTCGGGCTCCGGCAAATCGTCGCTCGCGCTCGGTGTTTTGTATGCAGAGGGCTCACGGCGGTATTTGGAGTCGCTTTCCACCTACACGCGCCGCCGTATGACGCAGGCGGCACAGGCACAGGTGGACGAAGTTCTATATGTCCCGGCCGCGCTCGCACTGCACCAACGCCCCAATGTCCCGGGCATCCGCAGCACATTCGGCACGGGCACGGAATTACTCAACAGCCTACGCCTGATGTACTCGCGCCTTGCAAGCCACCGCTGCCCGAACGGACACTACATTCAGCCGACATTGGCCGTCGCGGCGGGTCAGCCGTGCGTGTGCCCCGTTTGCGGTGCGGAATTTTTCGCGCCGTCCGCGGAGGAACTCGCGTTCAACAGCCAAGGCGCGTGCCGCAAATGTGACGGCACCGGCATCGTGCGCATTGTGGACGAAAGCACCCTTGTACCGGACGACACACTCACGATTGACGAAGGCGCCGTGCGCCCGTGGCAGACGCTGATGTGGTCTTTGATGAAGGACATCGCCCGCGACCTCGGCGTACGCACCGACGTGCCGTTCCGCGAGCTGACGGAAAAAGAAAAGGACATCGTGTTTCACGGCCCTGCCATTAAAAAACACATGATCTACCAGAATAAAACGAGCGGCGCAGCAGGCGAAATGGATTTCACCTACTTCAACGCCGTGTATACCGTGGAAAACGCACTCTCCAAAGTCAAAGATGAAAACGGCATGAAGCGCGTGGAAAAGTTTCTCAAGACCGAACCGTGCCCGGACTGCGGCGGCTCACGGCTATCGGAGAAAGCTCGCACCCCGAAGCTTCGCGGCATTTCTTTAGATGAAGTCTGCCGTATGACGCTCGCCGGCCTCACCGATTGGGTCGCGGACGTGCCGGGCTCGCTGCCCGAAGAAATGCGTCCCATGGCGCAGAGCATCTGCGATTCGTTTACATTAAATGCCAAGCGCCTTTTGGAGTTAGGGCTCGGCTACTTGACGCTCGACCGCGCCGCCTCCACGCTTTCCACAGGCGAGCGCCAGCGCATGCAGCTTGCCCGTGCCGTACGCAACCGCACCACCGGCGTTTTATATGTGCTCGATGAGCCTTCCATCGGCTTGCACCCGGCGAACATCGTCGGCCTCACCGGCGTGATGCACGATCTCATCGACGACGGCAACTCCGTTCTGCTCGTCGACCACGACACGCAGATTTTGAGCGAGGCCGATTGGCTCATTGAAATGGGCCCGGAAGCCGGTGCAAAAGGCGGCCATGTCATCGCGGAGGGCACAACAGACGACATTAAGATAAACGAAAACTCGCAGATTGGCCCGTTTTTGGCGGGAAAGCAGGGCATCTCGCGACAGAAAGCACCCGAAAGCGAGCTTTTCCAAAACGGCGCTATCCACCTTTCCACCGACCGCATCCATACGGTGAAGCCGCTCGAAGTGGATATTCCGAAAGGCCGCCTGACCGTTGTTACGGGCGTTTCCGGCTCCGGCAAAACGACGCTCATTCTGGAAAGCCTTATCCCGGCGCTTTCGGCGCATATTCGTGGTGAAAGGCTACCGGCGCATGTGAAGTCGGTCAGCGCCGAGGGCATCGACCAAGTGAAGCTCATCGACGCTACGCCTATCGGTATCAACGTGCGCTCCACCGTTGCGACATACGCCAATGTGCACGATGAGCTGCGTAAAATTTTCGCCCGCACGCCGGACGCCAAAAAAAGCAAATACAAAGCCGGCGACTTCTCCTACAACACCGGCAAGCTGCGCTGCCCCACCTGCGACGGTACCGGCAGTATCAGCCTGGACGTGCAGTTTTTGCCCGATGTGAATATCCCCTGCCCGGACTGCCGCGGCAGCCGTTACGGCAAAGACGCATCGAAGATCCGCTGCGTGACGAAAAGCGGCGAAGCGTACACCCTGCCCGAAATCATGGACATGGACGTGCGCACGGCGCTTTCGGCCTGCAAGGACTGGAAGCTCGTCTCGCAGAGATTAAATGTCTTAAACAGCCTCGGCCTCGGCTACCTCACGCTCGGTGAGGAAACGCCCGGACTTTCGGGCGGCGAAGCGCAGCGCTTAAAGCTTGCGAGTGAGATGGGCAAGGCACAAAGCGGCTCCGTGTTCGTGTTCGACGAGCCGACCATCGGCCTACACCCACTCAACGTGCAGACACTGCTCACCGTGTTCCAAACGCTCATCGAAAGCGGCGCGACCGTCATCGTTATTGAGCACGACCTCGACGTCATCCGCAGCGCTGATTATATTCTCGATATGGGCCCCGGCGGCGGTGAAGCGGGCGGGCGGCTTGTCGCCTGCGGAACTCCGGAACAGATCAAAAACGCCGCGGACAGCGTGACCGGAAAATTTATTTAAACCAAGCGCGTGTACCCACAACTCCGTGTGATGCACGCGCCTTTTTTATTCGTCGAATGCTTTTCGCAGCTTTTGCAGCGCTTTTTTCTCAAGGCGCGAGACATAGCTGCGGGAAATGTTCAGCTTTTTTGCGACTTCTCTCTGCACGAGCGGTCGCTGGCCCGTAAGCCCGTAGCGCAGCAAAATGATCTCGCGCTCGCGCGGCGAAAGGCGGGTCTTCACCGCCTCGTACAGCTGCCGCACCTTCATGCGCAGGTCGATGTCCTCCAAAATGTGGTCGTCCGTCGCGATGGTGTCGAGCAGCGTCAGCGTGTTGCCGTCCTTGTCGGTATCGATGGGGTCATTCAGCGATACGTCCTGCGCTGTCTTTTTCGCGCTGCGGAAGAACATCAGAATCTCATTTTCAATGCACCGCGAAGCGTAGCTCGAAAGCCGAATGCCCTTTGTCGGGTCGAAGCTGTCCACAGCCTTGATGAGTCCCACCGTGCCAATGGAAACGAGGTCATCGCGGTCATTTTCATCGGCATAGTATTTCTTCGCAATGTGCGCCACAAGCCGTAAATTGTGTTCGATGAGTTTTTGCCGCGCGTGGTGGTCGCCCGCCGCCATTTGCTCCAGATATTTTTTCTCCTCCGCCGCAGTCAGCGCCTTTGGAAACGACCCGGCGCTTGTGATGTGCAGAAAGAAAAACAAAATCGACGATAAATACTCCAAAAGCCCCCAAAGCATACCCACTCCCCCTTTAGAGAATGGTATGCTTCAGAGGCTTTTCTTATGTCTTTTGCTATATATTATTTGTGGACAACATACTGGTTCGGGTCGCCGAGCAGTTCCTTCGGCAAGTGGCTTTTATCGCTGAGACGCACCGTTTCCACGCTGCCGTCTTTGCCGATATAAAATTCCGAAACCGAGGTGTTGCCGCCGATACGAATATCACTCAAACGTTCAATATCGTGCTCCAAAATCTCACACGCCATGCAGCGCAACAAAAAACCGTGCGACGTGATGACCGCTGTTTTGCCCATGCAATCCGCTTTCACGCGTGCAAGCGCTTTTTTTGCGCGGTCATAGACTTCCGCTGTCGTCTCCCCCTCCGGGAAAATGCAGTTTTGCGGGGAATTCTGCCACTTTTCGGCAAATACCGGATAATCTGCAAACGCTTTGTCAAGCTTCATGCCGGACAGCGCGCCAACATCCACTTCCATCAGCTCCGGCAGTTTTATGATGGGCAAACTGTGGTATAAATCTACCGCTTCCGCCGTTTTATACGCGCGCTTTAACGGACTTGAATACACAGCATCGATGGGGATGTTCCGAAACCGCAGCGCCAAAAGCGCCAACTGCTTTTCTCCTGTAGCGCTGATATCGAGGTCAAGCTGACCTTGAAAAATATTCTCGCGGTTGCCGAGGCTTTCGCAGTGACGCACAAGATATAAGTGTAATTTTTCCATATCATTTACCACGGACGCATCGCACCGGTCAATTCGGAAAGGGTATTCACGCCGTTTTTATCCATGTAATTCGTAAGCCCTTCGGTAATCTTCACGGGCGCATACGGGTCTGTGAACAGCACGGTGCCGATCTGCAGCGCCGTCGCACCCGCAAGCAGCATTTCCACGGCGTCCTGCCACGTGCTGATGCCGCCGAGACCGACGATCGGAATTTTCACCTTCTGATACGTCTGCCACACCATGCGCACCGCAATGGGCAAAAGCGCCGGGCCGGAGAAGCCACCTGTGTTGTTGTGAATGATCGGACGCTTCGTGTTGATGTCGATACGCATGCCGGTCAGCGTGTTGATCATGGAGACGGCATCCGCACCGGCGCTTTCCGCCGCGAGCGCGATCTCGGAAATATCCGTCACATTCGGGGAAAGCTTCACCATCAGCGGCTTTTTGCAGTGCGCGCGCACCGCTTTCGTGATGTCTTCAACGCCTGCGCAGCTCGTGCCAAACTGCACGCCGCCCTGCTTCACGTTCGGGCAGGAGATGTTCATTTCGATCATGTCGATGTCGGTGTCGTTCAGTTTTTCCGCCATGGCGCAGTAATCCTCCGGCGTGTTGCCGGCAATGTTCGCAATGATGGTCACGCCCTGCTCGCGCAGCCACGGGAGATCTTTTTCGATGAAGTGATCGACACCCGGATTTTGCAGACCCACGGCATTCAGCATACCGCCGGGGGCTTCCGCAATGCGCGGCGCAGGATTGCCCGGTCGCGCCTTTAACGTGATGCCCTTAGAAGAAATACCGCCGAGTGCGGAGAGCGGGTAAAACTCTGCATATTCGCGACCGAAACCGAACGTGCCGGACGCCGCAATGAGCGGGTTATGGAACTCCACACCCGCAACCGAAACCTTTAAATCAGCCATCAGAATACCACCCTTTCCGCCGGAAACACCGGGCCGTCCTTGCAGACATGACCCATATGCGTTTCACCGTTTTCGTCGTAAAGCTCCACCGCGCAACCGAGGCACGCACCGATGCCGCACGCCATGCGCTCCTCAAGGGAAATTTCGCACGGAATGTTGTGCGCTTTTGCAAACTCCGTCACGGCGCGCAGCATGACCTTCGGGCCGCAGGCAAAAATTTTATCGGGGTGCACATCCTGAATTAAATCGATGACAAGGCCGTGGTGGCCGTAGCTGCCGTCATCCGTCGCAATGCGCAGGTCGCAGCCTGCCGCACGGAAGTCGTCTTCGAGAATTACGAAATCTTTATTGCGGAAACCGACCGCCACCGTGGCGTTTTTGCCGCATTGCCTTGCTGCACCGAAAAGCGGAGGCACACCGATACCGCCGCTGATGAACAAATTGTGCGCGTTCGGGTCGAACGTAAAGCCGTGGCCGAGGGGCGCCAAAATATCCATCTTATCGCCGACCTCAAACTTCGAGAGCTGCTCTGTACCCGCGCCGCGAATCTGGAACACAAAGCGCAGCGTGCCGTTTTTCTTATCGATGTCACAAATGGAAATTGGGCGGCGCAGCGTTTTACCGGGCACGTAAATGTGCGCAAACTGTCCGGGCTGCGCCACTTCTGCCAGTTTCGGCGCTAAGACCGTATAATCAAAGGTGTTCTCTGCGGTCTGCGCGCGGCGCAGTACCTCGCAGAGCTGAACGTCATATTTCATAGCTTGTCCTTTCCGAGCGTTACTCATCCGTTCGCGCGAATTTCGCCGATGCGTGCGCAGATCTCGTCGCGCATGCGAATGGCTTCGCGTCTTGCCGCCTGTGCATAGTCATGCTCGTCGCACTTTTCCTTCTGCCATGCGCACATAATGCCGCGGGAGGAATTGATGATGGCGCCGAGGCCGTTCTTGTCAAACGCCGGGGCAACGTCATCTGCGCCGCCGCCCTGTGCGCCGTAACCGGGCACGAGGAAGAACGTGTGCGGCGCTTTCTCTCGCATTTCGCCGAGCTGTGCCGGGTACGTTGCGCCGACGACCGCGCCGACGCCGGAGTAGCCGTATTTACCCATGACAGTTTCACCCCAGTGCTCGCAGAATTCACCCATGGTTTCGTAAACGGTCTTGCCGCTTTCCATTTTCTGATCCTGCAATTCGCCGGAGGACGGGTTGGAGGTCTTCACGAGCACAAAAATACCCTTATCTTCCGCTTCGCAAACGCCGAGCAGCGGCTTGATGCCGTCCGTGCCGAGGTAACCATTCACGGTCAGCGCGTCCGCACCGAAGGCTTCCGTTTTCTCGCCGAACACATCCGTTTTGCCGAGGTGCGCCGTGGCGTAGGCTTCCATCGTGGTGCCGATGTCGTTGCGCTTGCCGTCCGTGATAACGAACATGCCCTTTGCGCGCGCGTAAGCGACGGTCTCCGCAAGGGTTCTCACACCCTGCCAGCCGTACATTTCATAGTACGCCGCCTGCGGCTTTACGGCCGGAACAATATCGCACAGCGCGTCGATGAGGCCCTTGTTGTATTCGAGCAGTGCGGCGGCCGCAGCCTCCAGCGTTTTGCCATACTTTGCGACGGCGCCGTCCAGAATGTAGGACGGAATGTACGCGAGCTTCGGGTCAAGACCCGCAACGGTCGGATTCTGGGTTTCCACGATTTTTTCAATCATACGGTCAAAAGACATAGTAATCCCTCTCTCATTTCAAATCTATAATTTCAAATTTCTCAAACTTTTACAGTTCATTAAATACAACTCTGCCGCCGCAGACGGTCGCCTTTACGCGGCCCGTGAGCGTCATGCCTTTAAACGGCGTGTTGCGGCTTTTGCCGTGCAGCTTTTCGGGGTCCACAACCCACGCTTCGTGCTCGTCAATCAGTGCAATATCGGCCACTTCGCCCGCACCGATGGCGCCGGCTTCAATGCCGAGCAGCTCCGCCGGGCGCACGCTCATCTTTTCGATGAGCTCTGTAAGCGTCAAAACGCCGGTCTTTACAAGCGCGGTATATGCCGCCGCAAACGACGTTTCCATACCGATGGAGCCGTTCGGCGCGTGCAGAAAATCAGCTTTTTCCGCCGGCGTGTGCGGCGCGTGGTCGGTCGCGATGACGTCGATCGTGCCGTCCTTTACGGCCTCGATCATCGCAAGGCGGTCCTTCTCGCTGCGCAGCGGCGGGTTCATGCGGTAGTCCGCGTCGTGCTTTTCGAGCGCTTCGTCGGTCAAAAGCAAGTAGTGCGGTGCGGTCTCCGCCGTCACCTTTACGCCGCGGGCTTTGGCATCACGGATGAGCGCCGCAGAGGTTGCCGTGCTGACATGGCAGATGTGCACCGGCACGTCATACGCCGCAGCCGCCGCAATTTCGCGCGCCGTGCCGCAGTCCTCCGCCGCCGCAGGTACGCCGGGCAGATTGAGCTTTTCGGAAACTTCTCCCTCATGCATGACCCACTTTTTCGCGAGGAACAAATCTTCGCAGTGCGCCGTCACGCGCATGTGGAGCTTCGGCGCTTCGCATAATGCCTTTACAAGGCAGGCGGTATCGATGACCGGGCGACCGTCGTCGCTCAAAGCAATGGCGCCGGCATCGTGCAGCGCTTCTAAGTCGCACAGCTCTTCACCTTTCAGCCCCTTTGTAATCGCCGCCGCAACGTAAACATGCGCATCAGCGGTCTTAGCTTTGTCCAAAATATAGCGCACAGTCTCGGGCGTATCAACCGCCGGCTTCGTGTTCGGCATACACAAAAGGCTCGTCACACCGCCCGCCGCAGCCGCACGGCAGCCCGTGTAAATATCTTCTTTATCGGTAAAGCCAGGGTCACGCAGATGCACATGCATATCCACAAAGCCCGGCACCGCCGTTAAACCTTTTGCTTCAATGACTTCGGCATCCGCATCGTACAGGTTTTCGGAAACCGCGCTGATGCGGTCCCCGGAGATCAAAATATTGCCGATATAATCCTCGCCGCGCGCGGGGTTCAAAATGCGCGCACCGCGGATCAGCAAGCGCTTTTGCTCTTGTTCCATTCGTCTCATTCCTTTCGGGTAAACAGCAGGAATTTCAGGATAGCCAGAAATTCTCGGCACAGGTTTTTCGGCAGACTTTTCAAATTGGTCTTCGCATGCAGCGGATACGGCGTAAGTCCCAACATTTTTGCCATGCGGCAGGCGCGCCACTGGTGGTAACTTTGCGTTGCAAGCAAAACGGTATCGGAAAAGCCATTTTCGCGCAGAATATCCCGCGCAAAACGCAGGTTTTCAAGCGTCGTTTTGGAGTTTACTTCCGCAAAGATGCGCTTCGGCGCAACCCCGAACTTAATCAGCGCTTCCTTTGCGGCTTCGCCCTCGCTTTGCGGCTCGTCCTTGCCCTGCCCGCCGGTCGTGATACAAACGGCTTTCGGATAGGCTTTTAGATACGATGCTGCAGTATCCACACGATATTGAAACGCGCGACTGAGGTGCGCGGGGCAGGTTTTCGATGCCCCCACCACCCGTGCGCCAAGCACAATGACAACGCCGTTTTCGGGCAATTTTCTTCTTCGGTGCATAGTTTCTCCTTGTCGCATACTGAATAGCCAAAACACCTCATAATAATTATAAAGAATTCCCCCGAAAACCGCAAGGGCTTCGGGGGAAAAAGTTTACATGGTATGAAATCTCATTTAGGCCGCAGGCTCTGCGATTGTTTCGCCTGTTTCGCCGCCGTTTGTTCCGGGATCCGGCTCTGCGGGTGTCTCGTCGCCGCCGGAGGGTTCGGAGGGAATCTCTTCGCCGCCGGAAGGCTCAGACGGTGTCTCGTCACCGCCCGCAGGTTCAGACGACGTTTCGCCGCCGGAGGGTTCGGAGGGCACAGAAGGCTCTTCGTAGCCGGAATTATCGGAGCCGCCCGAATAGCTGTAATCGTTGCTGTCAGAGTAGCTGTAGTTGTTGCCGGAGCTGCTCTGGGTACCGCTTCCGCTGCTCGTGTACGAGGCTGCGGGGTCGCCCGGCATAGAAGCATATCTTGTGCGGTCCGCATTCGTAATGTTCGTATCGGTCTTCGAGAGCGTTTTGCCGTCCTTAACAGCCTGCATCAGCTCTTTTGCCTTATTTACGGTGTTATAATCCGGACGCATGACGTAGGCGTAATCGCTCATGGAGTACGGGATCTGCGAATCGCCCGTGCCGGTCACGCTGCATTGGACAACGTTCCAAGAGCCGTTATCGGAAAGCTGACGGCGCACGAGCGCCGCGATGTCGTCATACGGCACATCCATCTCGAAGCAGTCCTTGATGCTGTCCATAATGGAGTTGTAGCGCACCAGAATATCCGGGGAAAGTGCCTTATCGATGATGGCGGAAATAACCTTCAGCTGGTTTTTACCGCGCTGAATATCGCCATCCACAAACGAATAGCGCTCGCGGGCAAAGGTCAGCGCCATTTTGCCGTCCATCTGCACCTTGCCCACCGGGTACGTGTAGTTGCCCTTTGTAAACGCAACATCGTTATCGACCGTAATGCCGCCGAGCGCATCCACAATGCCGGTAAAGCCGGAGAAATTGAGGCGGAAGTAGTAATCGATATCCGTATCATACAGCATTTCGAGCGTGCCTATGGAAACGTTCACGCCGTAAATACCCGCATGTGTCAGCTTATCCGGGATGCCGCCCGAAACAGGCAGCGGCACATAGTAGTCGCGTGGGGTCGTCACAAGCAGAATCTGGCGCGTTTCCGTATTGATTGTCGCCAAAATGTTTACATCGCTGCGGCCGACCGTGTTAAGGCCCTGGCGCGTATCGCTGCCGCTGATATACAGGGTGTAAATACGATTTTCCGCATCGCTGTTGCCGGTGCTCTGCGTCTTTTCCGCTTCGCTCTGTACCGCCGTTTCCACGTGCAGCACTTCAAGTTCGCGAATTTTGCTTTCTACATCGGCGTATTTATCGAGCTCCGTCACAACGTCGAGGTATGCAGTATTTAGGATGATCGCACCGCATTCTTTGTTGAGCAGGCCGTCGATGAGCTGTGTGATGCCGGCATACGTCTTCGTCGTCACTGCGCTGCCAAAGCGCTCCGTGATCTGGCTGACGGCGGAATCGGTGCTTTCGCGGTCAAGCGATTCCAAAATGCCGAACGTATAGCCCTTTGTGTCTTCCAACGCGGAAGCCGGGTCATCCGTGCGTACATAGACCGCTACGGGCGTATATTCCGTGCGCACCGTGCCAATCTCCGTCAGCGTGCCGGTCGCGACCGAAATGTAGTTGCTCGCAAGACCAAGCACCAGCGCCAGCACCAGAGAAAGCGACGCGCCGCAGATGAACTGACCTTTATTTCGGATGCTGCGCACCAACAAAACAGCAGAAGCCACCAAAAGGACAAGCGCAATACCGCCAAGGATCAGCAGCTTCGTCGGCACCATCTTGCTTTGCAGAAGGATCACCATAAACACGGCGAACACTGCCACCAAAAGGACAGAGATCACAATGCCCGGGATCCGTTCCTTCCATTTGCTCATATCGTGTACTCCTTTGATTTTGACGTTTCGGGAAAATTCGGCGCGCCGCGCATTCCGCGGCAGTGCCTTATCCGAGTTATTATATCGCTTTTACCCGTTGTGCGTCAACGGATTTGAACAAAAAGCCGTCAAAATCAGTAAAACGCCGACAAAACATCTGCATTTTTAGCTACAAGGCACTATTTTGACGAAGCTGTCCGCACTGCAAAAAGCTGCTGCGGGTGCACAGCCGCGTAAAAATCATTCAGGATAAATCCGGCAAAATCCGTCCCGCTCTGCGTGAGCGCGTCGGCGCAGTCGTTTAATATACCGGCCGGAGTGTAGTCCTGCCGCACAACGAGCACCGAAAGATCCGAAAGCGCACTGAGCGCCTCGGCATCGGCGGAAAGCAGCATCGGTGGGGAATCGAGCAAAACATAGTCAAAGCGTTCGTCCGCCCGCGCCGCCAAAAGCAGCTTTTTCAGCTTTTCGCTGTGCAAAAGGCGCTCCGGGTGCGCGGCAGGCGCGGTAAGGCCGAGCGAAATGCCGTATTTTTCCGAAAAAATAAGCGGCGGCTCCGCGGCTTTCTCTGCCAGCAAATACTGCCCGATCCCGTTTTTAGCCGCCGTGCGCAGGCCGAAAATTTTGTGCAATGCCGGTTTTCTTAAATCGAGATCCAACAGCAGCACATGCCGCCCGCGCATGGAAAGCGCCAGCGCCAAATTCGCCGCTACACTCGATTTTCCTTCGTTTTCTCCCGCGCCCGTGAGCAGCAGCACTTTTTTGCCGTCCCGCCGCATGCGGTGCTCCAACGCCGCGCAGAGATCCTGATACGCTTCCGTGTAGGTGTACCGCACAAAAGGGTCTGTCAGCAGTGCCGCAGCCTTGCGCCCCGCACCGCGGCTCTTTTTTACGAACAGCCGCTTTTCCTTGCGCTCGTGCCCGATGATGCCCAGCACGCGCCCATCCAGCTTGTGCCGCGCGGCCTGCGGAGTTTGCACCGTATCGCGCCGCAGAAACAAAACCGATACAATCAGCGATGCAGCCAGCATCGCACCCACACAGGCCCGCATGCGGTACGGCTTTAAGTCCACCGGGTTTGAAGGGGCAAGCGGCACCTGCGGGTCGCGGATGACGCGCAGCTCGGCGTTTGAGAACAGCTCGTCCGTCAGGTCTGCGTGGTTTTCCAGCACATTTTTCAGCGATAAAAACGATTCGCGCGGGTTCTCCGCCGTCACCTGCACATTGATGAGGTTCGTCTCCGGCAAAACGGAAGCCACAACGTCGCACTGCGCAGCCTCGCGGAACGTATCGCTTTGAAACACACTTGCAAACACCTGCGCCATGCGGGCCGTGAGATCTAAAGAGGTATACGCGCTCGTGCCGCCCTTTACATTTACCGCCACGGTCGCCGAAGCGGTATACACAGGGTGATACGTAAAAAGATGATACCCCTCCACGCACAGCCATGCCGTGAGCACCGCCAAAATCAGCACCCACAGATTATAGAGCAGCCCGCGCAGCACGCACACAGGGTGCAGGTCACCCCAAAAAAGGCGCTCGTCCTTCACGTTTTCCCCTCCTCCACGATCACCGTCAGGCAGGCACGCACGGTCTCTGTTTCCGTCTCTGCCGCATACTGCACCGGGTAACAGCCGGGCTTTGCGGTATCTATTTGCGTCACTGTCTGCTTTTTCACCTTTACCGCCGTGCCTGCATGGTCAAACACGCCCTCCAAATAGGCCTTCGGCTCAAACTTTTCGCCTGCCTTCACATACACGATTCC
>ULSS01051149.1_pt1 | contig 11654 bp, 12 predicted proteins | sample 1956901 | NCBI WGS metagenome assembly ULSS01 (sample SAMEA4835714, study PRJEB28245) | human gut metagenome | biome: gut microbiome; material: fecal sample | place: Denmark | collected 2008
TGTGTTCCGCGCTGCTTAACAAGAATGTTGCCTGCGAGAACAAACTGACCGTCTGCACGCTTAACGCCGAGTCTCTTTGACTCTGAATCACGTCCGTTACGTGTTGAACCCATTCCTTTTTTATGAGCAAAAAGCTGAATGTTTATTTTAAGCATTTTGGCACCTCCGTCATATCTTGATTTTAATATATTTGGGGTAATCCTCCGCAAGAGCCTTAAGATGAAGCTCAAGCCCTTTGAGGATTGTTTGCGTTTCACCGTGCCCGTCTGACACGAGGCTTAAATAACCGTTCTTCACGGTAATTTCTGCATTGTCGCCTATAACATCCGTTATGGTGTTTGCCGCCATGTATGCCGCGGAAGAAACCGATGCACACACAATATCATCTTCACCCTCTCGGGCAAAGCCGCTGTGACCCGTTATTTTAAAGCCGGTAAGTGAATCGCCTTTTTTAAAAAATTCGGCTTTTATCATAAAGCCTTAAGCGTTAATAGCTGTGATCTCAACCTTGGTGTAGGGCTGTCTGTGACCTTTTTTACGCTTTTCGTTCTTCTTTGATTTGTAGGTGAATACGGTAACCTTCTTGCCTTTACCGTTTTTCTCAACCTTAGCGGTAACTGTTGCACCCTCAACATAGGGAGCACCTACAACGATACCGTCGTCCTTACCTACTGCTGCGACCTTGTCAAATGTGACCTCGTCGCCTGCTTCAACGTCAAGCTTCTCGATGAAAACAGCTTCGCCTGCCTCAACCTTATACTGCTTGCCGCCCGTAACAATGATTGCGTACATTCTTCTAACCTTCCTTTATTATGGACTCGCTACTGTTAGGCGGATAAATCACTTGTGCCGTTTGCACGGCGCCCAAAGTACGCGGTATGAGTGAGTATAGCACATATAAAAGCAAAAGTCAACAGTTTTAAGGAATTTAAAATGCAGTGAATCGCTTACGGTTTCATTTGATATGCTTGACAAAAAGCTTACCGAACTCTATAATGAGATTGGGAATAGATATCGTGATATAGCTACTAAAAATGGTAAATACATATTATATTATTTACATGATGTTGAAATTGATACGATAAATGCAGTCTCAAAAGAATATAATTTCTATTACGAACGGAAGTCGATTAAATGAACATAATTGATTTTAGAGAAATTTGCGAAAAAAATTTGAATATAAAGGATTTTCCGGATGATACTGAAATCGTAGTTCGAGAAAAGCATCCTAAATACATTCTTGAACCGTTTCATGTTGTTTATGAAGGAAATTCAGAGTACAATAAAGCAATAAGTTTAAATGAAATAATTTCAAAGGTAAAATAATCAGTGGTATGAATAATAGATTGTATAAAGAAGACTGTACAGAGTTGATTACGGATTACCCTTTTTTCAGGGATGGAATGACTCTTGAACAGTTTGAAAAAGAACAACGTTTATATGCTAAGTATTTAAATAATGGCGGAGAACCAAAAGCATACAAACCGTCTTTTGAAAAGTAATGTAAAAATTGATATTAAAAGCCGAAAAAAAAACGGGTGCGACATAGGCATTGCGGAACAATTCGCGAGCCTCTCCCGAGTTTTAAAAAATTAAGCACTTTGAGAAATCAAGGTGCTTTTTTTATATCCAAAATCCGTTTGTCGGAGTTCGTACAAACCGTGTACAGATGTCATTATCCGTTGAGTAACCGCCGAATAAACGATAATCACAAATCTTGACGGCATAGCTCCAATTTAGGGAAAGCGATACGTGCTCCACATTTTCACTGTGGATAGCTCAAAAATCGGCTCCCCCCCCGGAGAAGCTGTCACAAAGTGACTGATGAGGTGAAATTTTGCGGTTTGATGTTATTCTCGGCGAGGCACTGCGTAGGGCGGCATGCCCTCATGCCGCCGATTGCTATGAATTTTCTGCGTTTGATGAAATTCAACCCCTCCGTCACGGCTTCGCCGTGCCACCTCCCCAAATCAGAGGCGATATACGTGCAGCTTTTTCTCACAAAAAAACAAGAGCTATAATCCGCACCGCAATGTGAATTATAGCTCTTTTGTTATGAAGCCTATGCCGAAAAATTATTCCGCTTCTGCCTCTTCAAATACAAAGTCATCATCTTTATATTTGCATACATATTTTTTGCCTGCCGAAACAGAAGAATCAAGCATCTTTTCACTGAGCTTATCCTCGATTTTTGACTGAATAGCTCTTCTGAGCGGTCTTGCGCCGTATACCGGGTCAAAGCCCTCATCCGCTATTTTATCAACAGCGCTTTCGTCAAAGCTTATTTCAATACCGAGTCCGCTTGTGCGCTTTCTGAGTATCTCAAGCATGTTGGAGGCAATCTTTTTAATATCGTCCTTTTTGAGCTGCTCAAATACAATTATATCGTCAACCCTGTTAAGGAACTCGGGTCTGAACATCTTTTTAAGCTCGCCCATAACAGCATCGCGTATTTTGCTGTCGCTGAGTGTGCCGCTGCTGTCCTTATCCGAATTGAAGCCAAGCGAACCCGAACCGCCGCTTATAAGCTTTGCGCCAACGTTTGACGTCATTATGATAACGGTATTTTTGAAGTCAACCTTTCTGCCCTGCGAGTCGGTGAGAATACCGTCGTCCAAAATCTGCAAAAGCATATTGAACACATCGGGATGCGCTTTTTCGATCTCATCAAAAAGAACTACGCTGTAGGGTTTGCGGCGTACCTTCTCGGTGAGCTGACCGCCCTCTTCATAGCCGACATATCCGGGAGGTGAGCCTACCATTTTAGAAACGGTGTGCTTCTCCATATACTCTGACATATCAAGCCTTATAAGCGCGTTTTCATCGCCGAACATTGTTGCCGCAAGTGCCTTGCAAAGCTCTGTTTTGCCTACGCCGGTAGGACCGAGGAAGATAAACGAACCCGTAGGACGGTTGGGGTCTTTAAGACCTACCCTGCCCCTGCGGATAGCCTTTGCAACCGCAGAAACCGCTTTGTCTTGACCGATAACCCTGCGGTGAAGCTCATCCTCAAGGTGAAGAAGTCTGTCGCTTTCCTCCCTGGTGAGCTGAACTATCGGGATATGAGTCCATTCGGACACAACAGCCGCTATATCCTCAGGTGTTACAACGCCTTTCATTTCGCAGCTCTTTCTGCTCCAGGAGTCTTTAGCCTCGTCAAGCTTTTTCTGGGTCTCTTTTTCTTCGTCACGAAGTCTTGCGGCAAGCTCATAATTCTGGCTGTTGACAGCCGAAGCTTTTTCATCCGAAATTGATTTGATTTTATCTTCAAGTTCTTTTATATTTTCGGGCGGAGTAAAAGCACGAAGTCTGATTTTTGAAGCAGCCTCGTCGATAAGGTCTATTGCTTTATCGGGCAAATATCTGTCGGTGATATATCTTGAAGAAAGATGAACAGCCGCTTCAATGGCGTCGTCGGGAATCTTGACGTTGTGGTGAGCCTCATATTTATCGTGCAAACCTTTGAGGATTTCGATAGCTTCCTCCTGCGAGGGTTCGCCGACAACAATGGGCTGAAAACGTCTTTCAAGTGCGGCGTCTTTTTCAATATTTTTGCGGTATTCATCGAGCGTTGTTGCGCCGATAACCTGAAGCTCGCCCCTTGCAAGCGAGGGCTTCAAGATGTTTGCGGCGTCAACCGCGCCCTCTGCCGAGCCTGCGCCCATAAGAGTGTGAACCTCATCAATAAAGAGTATTACGTCACCCGCCTTGATAACCTCGTCTATTGCGGATTTTATACGTTCCTCAAAGTCGCCCCTGTATTTTGTGCCGGCGACCATGCTTGTGAGGTCAAGCGAAATAATCCTTTTATCTTTAAGAAGCTCGGGAACCTCGCCGTTGGCGATTTTAAGAGCCAAGCCCTCTGCTATCGCGGTTTTACCTACACCGGGTTCACCGATAAGGCAGGGGTTGTTTTTGGTACGTCTGATAAGAATTTGAATAACTCTGTTAATCTCGTTCTGTCTGCCGATGACGGGGTCGATCTTGCCCTCTTTTGCCATAGCGGTTAAATCTCTGCCGAACTGCTCAACGGTCGGAGTAGACGACTTTTTATTTGAACTTGCCGACGGTGCACTGCCGCTCGGCGATGTGCTGACGTTCTTTGTTATTTCATTTATTATATCGTTTGAGGATACGCCGAGCTGTGAAAGAACCGTCATTGCGAAGCAGCTCTCATCCTTTGCTATTGCAATGAGCAAATGCTCTGTGCCGACATAACTGTGACCCATTGCACGGGCGGCAGCTATCGCACTCTCTATTATCTGCTTGCTTCTCGGGGTGAATTCGTTGGGCGAAAGCATTGTGGGAGTACCTATGCCGACGGTGGATTTCAAAACATTCTCAATTCTGTCTGCGGTTATACCCTTTGCCGTAAGAGCAGCATAAGCTACGCTGGATTCACTGTGAAGCAGACCGATAAGAAGGTGCTCGCTTCCGATATAGGTATGACCGAGATCTTCAGCCGTTTCAATAGCGTCGTTTAACGCGATGTTTGCTTTTTGTGTGAAACCTGTGAATTTATACATAACAGCACCTCTCCTTTATATTATATTCTTGAACTGAATTTTGTTTGTTATGCAAATGCCTTGCGTACCATATCCGCACGCATTATGTCTCTTTGCTGTGCGGTCAGCTCCCTGCCCTCGTGGGCGTTTATGGTTGCCGGCTGTACGCTGTAAGTTATTTCGTTAAGTTTTTTAATATCAACATCTATTTTACCTGCTCTTGCACCCATTCTGACGAGCGAAGCAAGTTCCATAAATTCATCGCAGCTGAGCATTCTCGCATTTTTGAGTATGCCGAGTGCACGCCACATTTTATCCTCCTGCGCGGGATTTTCCATCAAAGACTGCGCCGCCGCACGCTCCTGTGCAACAAGCTGCAAAGCTATTGACTGCAAATTATCAAGCGCCTCTTCCTCGGATATTCCGAGTGTTATCTGATTGCTGAGCTGATATATTTCGCCCTTGGGGCTTGTGCCCTCGCCGTGCGCTCCCCTGATAACAAGACCGAGCTTTGAAACGGTAGAGGCAAGCCTGCCTATCTGACCGCACTTTGTGAGTGCCGGCAGATGAAGCATAACGGACGCTCTCATTGCCGTGCCTAGGTTTGTCGGGCATTGGGTAAGATAGCCTATTCTCTCGTCAAAAGCATAGTTAAGCCCGGCAGAAAGAATATTGTCTATTTTATCCGCAACGCTGTATGCCTCTTTGAGTGCAAGTCCCGACATCATCACCTGCAAGCGAATATGGTCTTCTTCGCAAAGCATAATGCTTATCGCCTCGTCATCGGTGAGGATAAGCGCACCGTCCTGCTGTGAAATAAAGTCGGGGCTTATAAGATGTCTCTCGGCAAGCGATATGCGCTGCGCCTTTGAAAGATCCTTCATTTGAGTGTAGCTGAAATCCCATTCCTTTTGAGAAAGAAGCAAATCCCTAACCTTTTCGCACACTTCTTTTTTGCCCTGTGCGTTAAGTCTTGCCGGGAACGGGTATTCATCGATATTTCTCGCTAAACGTATTCTTGTGCTAAGGACTATGTCGCCCTGTTCTCCGCTTTCTATATACCATTTATCCATACTATTCACCTTATCTTTCGTTGATACAGCGTTATTCTTCTATATTTTTAGAAGAATTGTTTTCAATCTCTTTAATTTTGTCTCTCAAAACAGCCGCCTGCTCAAACTCTTGGTCGGCAATGGCTTTTTCAAGCTCTTTTTTGAGTTTTTCGATAGGATTCTCTTTAACGGGTTCTTCTTTTTTTATTTCGGTCTGCGGTGCGGAAACAAGCTTTCCGTTGTGTTTTATTCTGCCGTGTATTCTTTGTATCGACGGAAGTAGTTTATCGTAAAAGGTTCTGTAACACTCGCTGCAGCCTATTTTGCCGCTGTTTACTATATCGCCGAAGGTGCAGCCGCACTTGGGGCATCTTTGCTCCGTCGGCGAAGAAAGCTTCTGAACGCTGTCACCTAAAAAGCTGCCGAAGAAATCGTCAAGATTCAGGCCGAAGCCGCTGAACATATCGCCGTAACCGAGGTGCTGAGCGCACTCCGCGCAAAGATGTGTTTCTGTTGTATCGCCGTTTACCACTCTTTTGATATGGGTGGTAGCTTCATTTTTTCCGCAATTCTGACAAAGCATAAATTATCTCCCTTTCTTTATCGTACTCAAAAGTATCTGTTTAAATATTGCCGCACGGGCGATGTCTCTGGTCTGCGAATCAATGTCTTTAAGGCACTTATCACCTGTGACCGCCAGCGCCGCCGCGGCTATATCGTCATTTATGAATTTTTGATAGTTAAGATTTTTTATATGAGCGCGGCACGTCGCTTCATCTGCGCTCTGACCTATACTGTTTATGACGTGCATCAGAGCCGAACCTTTATCGTAGTTCACTCTTGATATTCTCACATAGCCTCCGCCGCCTCGCCTGCTCTCTACAATATAACCGTGCTCGGGCGTAAATCTTGACGAAATAACATAGTTGATCTGACTCGGCACACAGCCTATACTTTGAGCCAGCTCGTTGCGCTGTATTTCGGTAAATCCGCTGCCCTCAAGCATATGCAATATCATATTGGCAATTTCATTGCTCATGTTCATATCTTTCATCTCTCTTTGTCTTTGACTTTCTTTGACTTTAATTATACGCGATTTCCGGCCAAAGTCAAAAGGTCAAATAAGGTCAAAATAATAATTTTTGATATGACATTTCAAATTATCTCTTTCATGCTGCATTTTTCTCACTTATTTGCGTTTTTTCTGATTTTTTTATTTTGTTTGAAAGTTGAAAATCGTTACATTAAAGGTCAAAACATCATACACTGTTATCAGGGAGGCAAAAACCAAACTCCCGAACAGAAAAATCGGGTGCATTTTCCAATAAATATATATCTATTATTATGCAAAAAAATATTGCAAGAGAGGTAAAAATGATGTATAATATTAACGTCTATTTTCAAAGCAATAATTATCTTCTTACGGAGGGATGTTAAATGGAAGCCTATCTTGACAACAGCGCCACTACACCGGTGTGTCCGGAGGCCGTAAATGCGGTAACAGGTGCGCTCACAACCTATTGGGGCAACCCGTCCTCCCTCCATTTCGGCGGAATCGAGGCTGCCGAAGTTCTCGAAAAATCACGCCGTTCAATCGCAAAAAGGCTCTCATGCGACGAGAGCGAGATATATTTCACGTCCGGCGGCACAGAGAGCAACAACATTGCCGTTTTCGGCGCAGCTCACGCCTACCGCTCAAAGGGTATGAGAATAATCACAACATCAATTGAGCACCCGAGCGTTGAAGAGCCGTTTAAACAGCTTGAGATGCAGGGCTATGACGTTGTAAGACTCAATGTTGACTCCGAGGGCAGATTTGACGAGAGACAGCTTTATGCCGCAGTAAATACTTCGACATCGCTCATAAGCATTATGGCGGTCAACAACGAGGTCGGCACAATTCAGGCAGTAGAAAAGGCGCGTATTGCCGTTAAAAAATTTAACGCCCCCGCCCTCATTCACTGCGACGCGGTTCAGGCATTCGGCAAAATACCGTTAAAGCCCTATGCCATGGGTGTTGACCTTATGACAATAAGCTCGCATAAAATTCACGGACCTAAAGGTGCAGGCGCACTGTTTATCAAAAAAGGTTCGCGCCTTGCTCACCATGTATTCGGCGGAGGGCAGGAACACGGTATTCGCCCCGGAACAGAACCTTTGCCGGCAATAGCAGGTTTCGGCGCGGCAGCTGACGCTTTGCCGGATCTCAGTATTCAGCTTGCCAAAACGGCAGCACTCAGGGATTATATGCTTGAACAGATTGAGTCTATGGACGGAATTGTTTTGAACTCACCGCGCGACGCACTGCCCTATGTCACCAATGTTTCTGTCGTCGGTATTCCCTCGGAGGTAATGGTAAACTACCTCTCGGAAATGGGGATTTACGTCTCGGGCGGTTCGGCATGCGCAAAGGGTCACAAGAGCCGTGTGCTTCAGTCAATGAAGCTTGACGGCGCAAGAATAAACAGTGCCATACGCATAAGCCTGTCGAGATACACGACAAAAGACGAGATAGACTATTTGATTCAAGGCATTTCATCGGCGCAAAAGTCGATTATGAAAAGGATAAAATAAATCACGGAGTTCATCAAATGAAAGAAATCATTCTTATAAAAAACGGCGAGCTTGCGCTCAAAGGCCTTAACAGACGCACCTTTGAAGATATACTCATCAAAAATATGCGCCATCGCCTTAAAGATTTAGGCAAATTCAAATTCACTCCGGCTCAGTCCACCATCACGGTTGAGCCGGAGCAGGACGTTACAGACCTTGACGAAGCGGTAAACAGACTTCTCAAGGTTTTCGGCATTGCGGCGCTTTCAAGAGCCGCCGCAGTCGAAAAAGATATGGACGTCATTCTCTCAACCGTGGGCGAATATTTGCGTTCTCAGCTTGAAGTCGCTTCGACTTTTAAGGTTGAAGCCAAAAGGGCGGACAAGCGCTTTCCCCTCAACTCCCCTGCCATATGCCGTGAAGCGGGAGGGAAAATCCTCGAGATGTTTCCCCACCTTAAAGTGGACGTGCACAACCCCGACCTTGTTGTAATGATTGAAATACGCGACACATACGCATATATACACGGCAACCAGTTAAAAGGCGCGGGCGGCATGCCCACAGGCTCCTCCGGCAGAGCGGCACTGCTCGTCTCCGGCGGAATTGACAGCCCCGTTGCCGGCTGGATGATGGCAAAAAGAGGTTTGAGCCTTGTCGGTATCCACTTTGCCTCTCCCCCTTACACAAGCCAGCGTGCAGAGATGAAAGTTCACACGCTTTGCAAAAAGGTCTCGGCTTACAGCGGCAGGATTCCGCTCTACGTTGTTCCCTTTACCCATATTCAGGAAGAAATAAAAGAAAAGTGCCCCGAGGATCTTTTCACTCTTATCATGCGCCGCCTTATGATGCGATGTGCACAGATAATAGCTAGAAAAGAAGACTGCGGCGCACTCATAACAGGCGAAAGCGTGGGTCAGGTTGCGAGCCAGACCATGCAGGCAATCGCTTGCACCGAGGCCGTTGCGGATATGCCGGTTTTTCGCCCTCTTATAGGTATGGATAAAAACGAGGTCGTTATACTTTCAAGAAAGATTGACACATTCGAGACCTCAATTCTTCCGTTTGAAGACTGCTGCACGGTCTTCACTCCAAAGCATCCAAAAACCAAACCGAAGCTCAGCCAGCTTGAAGAGGCAGAAGAAGCCCTCGATATTGACGCACTTGTTAAAGAATCCGTTGATGGTGCAAAATTTGTTATGATAGACAGATAAAAGGTGATTTGTTTGGCAACTTGTGAAATAATCAGCGTCGGCACAGAAATTTTATTAGGCGACATTTTAAACACCGACGCACAGTTCTTATCAATACAGCTTGCCTTAATGGGCATCAGTGTGCTACACCAGACCACTGTCGGCGACAACCCCGAAAGGCTGCGGGAGGCTCTTGGCATTGCCGCTTCGAGGAACGATATAATAATCACCTCCGGCGGTCTCGGTCCAACACCCGATGATTTAACAAAAGAGATTTGCTGTGAGTTCTTCTCTAAAAAATGCGTATTGCACCGAGAAAGCCTTGAAAAAATGAGCGCATACTTTGCTTCAAAAGGCTTAGAGATGACAGAGAACAATAAAAAGCAGGCCATGCTCCCGGCAGACTGCACCGTTTTCCCGAACGACAACGGCACCGCTCCCGGCTGTGCAATCGAAAAAGACGGCAAGCATATTATTATGCTTCCGGGACCTCCCGGTGAGCTGAAGCCAATGTTTTTTAAATCCGCGGCAAAATATCTTAAAAGATTTTCTGATAAAACAATAATTTCACATTCCATACGCACCTTCGGCATAGGCGAAAGTGCAATGGCTCAAAAAATGAACGACCTTTTTGACGGCAGTAACCCCACCCTCGCGCCATATGCCAAAAACGGCGAGGCTCTTTTAAGGGTAACCGCCATGGCGCAAAGCAAAGAAGACGCCGAAAAGCTGTGCGCCCCGATTATAAAAGAAGTAAGCAAAAGGCTTGACGGCCTTATTTACGGCATTGATGTGCCGAATATAGAAACAGCGGTTGTAAATATGCTCAAAGAAAAGCACTTGAAGCTTGCAACGGCAGAATCCTGCACAGGCGGATACATCGGCAAAAGGATAACCGACATTCCCGGCTCCTCCGATGTTTTTGAGTGCGGTATTATTTCATACTCAAACGAAATAAAAGCGAACGTGCTCGGCGTCAGCAGAGATGACCTTCAAAAATACGGCGCAGTCAGTGAGCAGGTAGCAAAGCAAATGGCAATCGGCGCACTCAAGGTCAGCGGTGCGGATATTGCCGTAAGCGTCACGGGCATAGCGGGCCCCGGCAGTGACGGAACCGACAAGCCCGTTGGGCTTAGCTATATAGGCATTGCGGCAAAAGATTTTGTATATGCAAAAAAGCTTGTCACAGGCAAAAAGAACGACGGCTGCCGCGAATATAACAGATACGTTTCGGCGTCAAACGCCTTGAATCTTGTAAGGCTCTATCTTGAAAACAGGCTTTGATAAAGCATTTAAGGAGAAATTTTATGGACGACAACAAAAGAAGAGACATTGATCTTTCGAGTTTTGATCTTTCTCAGTTTAAAGAATATTTTGAAGAAGAAGACGCTCAGCGCGCCGCAGAAGAAAAAGAAAGAAAAGAACGCGCCGCAAAAGAAGAGGCGGAGCGTCTTGCCGCGCAGGAAGAAGCCGTTAGGCTCGAAATAGCCGAAAAGCGCAGACGTGAAAAAGAGCTCACCGAAAAGCGTGAAGCCGCCATGAAAGCGGAGCGTGAAGCGAGAGAAAAAGAAGAGGCAAGACGTGCCGCAGAAAAAGCCGCCGCGGCGGCAATGGCGGCAAAGCGCGCAGAAGAAGCGCGTCAAAAGGCCAATTTAGAGGCATCTGCAAAGCTGCGTGAGCAGGCAGAGGCAGAGAATACGCTCTCTCCCGAGAGTTCTCCGACAAAGCAAAAACCTGACGAGAGCGAGTCTCAATTTAAAAAATTCGCTTCTATACTTGATATAGAAGACCTTAAAAGCAACACCGAAGATGACAAAGATAACGAAGAAGACGATGAGATCACGGGCTTTCTTGTTGACAAAGACAAGACCAAGAGCCGTCTTTTCACAGCGCTCTGCGTGGTTCTTTGTGTCGCCTTCATTGCCTGCGCGGCTTTTGCGGCAGTCAATTTCTTTAAAGCAAAATATTCTGATGACGACAGCTCGTCGGCATCAGCCGATACTGCCGCCGTATCGTATAATCCGTATAAAAACTTAAAAGCGACTTACGGCAATGCGGAATATCCGAACGCCATATTAAGCGACCTTAAGCCCATGTATTCGAGAAACGACGACCTTGCCGGCTGGCTCACCATACCCGGCACGGCTATCGACTACCCGATAGTTCAGTCCAAAAACAACACCTACTACCTCAACGGCAAAAACGCCTTTAACGAGAATGCCCGTTACGGAACACCGTTCCTTGATTACAGATGCAACACATTTGACCTTAGTAAAAACACCATAGTCTACGGTCACCACATGAACAACAATATGCATTTCGGCTCGCTCGATTTATTTGCGGATGTAAAGAAT
>ULSS01077233.1_pt1 | contig 11619 bp, 9 predicted proteins | sample 1956901 | NCBI WGS metagenome assembly ULSS01 (sample SAMEA4835714, study PRJEB28245) | human gut metagenome | biome: gut microbiome; material: fecal sample | place: Denmark | collected 2008
CAGTAATAAACAAAACTTTATTAACCGAATATGACAAGAAAAACTTAATAAGCCTATACGAACCTATTATTGGTGCTCTTCCCGTAAGTTTATACTTATCTTTATGGAGTGACCTAGACAAAAGTGAAACATCTAGCATAACTCACACTCATCATCACCTAATGACCATTCTAAAAACTAAATTAGATGATATTAAAGAAGCAAGAAAAGCCTTAGAAGCAACTGGACTTCTTAGAACATACTACAAAGATGGTGAAGAACTAAATAGTTACATATATGAACTATACGCACCACTATCTGCATCAGAGTTCTTTAATCATCCAATTCTAAATATCGTCTTATATAATAACATAGGTAAAGATGAATACGAAGAACTTATCAAAAACTATAAAAAGAAAACTTTTAACTATACAGGTTTTGAAGAAATAAGTGAAAAAATAAATACAACATTCTCATCAGTACCCGCATCTATGCTTGCTGGATCATCAATCAAAGAAAAAGAAACAAACAAACCAGAAGTAACCAATCTAATTGATTTTGATCTTCTATCATCAAGCATCCCAAATAACATCTTAAATGAAAAAACATTAAATAAGAAAAATAAAGAACTAATAAACTCACTAGCTTTCATCTATAACCTAGACACCTTAAAAATGAGTGAAATCATGCGTATATGCTTAGATGAACAAGGAATGCTTAACAGAGATATCCTTCAAAAAGAAGTCAGAAAATATTATGAATACAACAATACTGGAGCACTACCAACACTCATCTATAGAACTCAGCCAGAACACTTAAAAACTCCAGATGGAGATACATCAAGTAGAGGTAAAATGATCTACATCTTTGAAAACACCACGCCATATGACTTTCTAAGAAGTAAATATAAAATTGGCACGCCAACTGCATCAGACTTAAAAATTTTAGAATATCTAGCAGTTGAACTAAACATGACTCCAGCAGTAATCAACGTCCTAATTGACTATGTCCTAAAAATAAACAATAACAAACTAACTAAAGCATTTATTGAAACAATCGCTGGTCAGTGGGCTCGCCTTGGAATCAAAACCGCACGTGAAGCCATGAAAGAAGCTGAAAAAGAATACAAAAAGAAACCTAAAAAAGAAGTCAAAAACGTAAGCAAACTACCAGTATGGTTCGGCAAAGACCAAACAAAAGAAGAAATAAGTGAAGAAGAACAAAAAGAAATGGAAAATCTATTAAAGGAGTTTAGATAACATGGAAGAACTAAAAAAATACCAAAAACCAAACTTAGATGATGCTCTAAAAAAAGATTATGCCCATGCTCTAACAAACGAAGAATTCAAAAAAACAGTCAAAAAACTAAAAATAAAAGATAGCATTGCTTACAAATACACATCTAAAATTGAAAGAACAATGCAAGAACTAGAAAACTGCAAAAACTGCAAAAGCATTCACATGTGCAAAAATAAAGTTGAAGGTGCAGTATACTATCCAACCGTTGAAGAAGACTCCGTAACATTTAACTATGTTGCTTGCAAATATAAAAAAGCAATCCTTAAAGAAAAAGCCGAAATAAAATCAGAGTTCTTTGAAATGCCATATGAAATTAAAACTGCAAAAATGTCTAACATCGATATCACTGATGCTAAAAGAGTAAAAATAATCAAATGGTTAAAAAAATTCTATGATAACTTCAAAGAAGGAAAAACAGAAAAAGGCTTATACTTACATGGCTCCTTTGGTAGTGGTAAAACATATCTAATTAGTGCTCTTCTAAACGAACTATCAAAAGAAGGTTACACCGCACTTATAATCTACTACCCAGAACTATTAAGAAGCCTAAAAGAATCATTTACAAATGACGACTATTACACAAGAATCAAAGAACTAAAAGAAGCAGACCTTTTACTTCTAGATGACATTGGTGCAGAAACCGTAACCGGATGGAATAGAGACGAAGTCCTAGGAACAATCCTTCAGTATAGAATGGAAGAAAAAAAAGCAACATTCTTCACATCAAATTTAAACCTAGAAGAACTAGCATCTCACTTTAGCACATCTAAATCAGCAGAAGAACAAATTAAATCAGGCAGAATAATGGAAAGAATAAACCAATTAACTGAAAACCTTGAATTAATAAGTGATAACAGAAGAAAATAACCTTCTGTTTTTTGTTGCTTTTTTACATTCCTTGCTTTACAATAATATATAGAAAGTAGGAGAGTGTAAAAATGAAAAAGAAAAAATATGTATATTTATTATTACTACTTATTTTACCGATAATCTTTTTTAGCGTAAGTAAAATAAATTTAAAAAATAGTATTAATAAAAACACAAACAAAACAGAGAATAGTGAAGAAATAGCACTAGGTTCAACATCAACAATAACATTTACAGATACGACCCTAAAGGTATGTGCAAATCCATGGAGTGCTAATCACGACAATAAAATAAGACAAGTAACAAAAGTTACTATAACATGCAGAAATAGCAGAACAAATTTTAACTCTGGAGAATTAACTGTAATAAGCAAAAAAGCTCCATTTTGGGATAATCAGTGTGGAACACTTAACGTATCATCTTGGGCCGGCGGTGGATATAATTGTACAATAAAAATGATTAATACAACTTATAAAAATTATGAGGTTGATAAAGATACGAAAACAGCTAGTAAAATTAATAAATATATTCTAGATGGTAATGGTGGAAAGGTTAGTTATATAAGTTCAGGTAATGCATCGTCACTAACACTTAATGGTGTATATGGTTACCAAGCTGAATTAGGAAAATATAGTGCCAAGCGTGATGGATATTCATTTGAAGGTTGGGGTGAATCCGCTTCTTGCACATCAGGAAGCAAAACAACTACAACCTTTAATACAAACAACAAAAAATATTATGCTTGCTGGAAGAAAACTTCATCATCAAACCCAGGAGGGGGTACCTGTAAAGGTGGCGAAACATACAACTTTACTGTTAAAGTGGGAGAGCAGGTTGAATTAAGAAAAGCAATAATTAAAAAATGTAATTTTTCAACAGACCCAGCAGCTACCGCGGGCTCATATAAAATATTATCAGGAAGTGAAAATATCACGATAACAAATAACTCCGCAACAAGTGGTGCAACAACTTATGCTAAAGGAGTAAAAACTGGAAATGCTAAAGTTGAATTATACTATCCACTGGTTGGAATAGGAAACAAAACAATATATGCTAATATAACAGTAACTGGCAATAGTTCAAATAATGGTTATACTGTAAACAAAACTGCTTGGATAACTCAAGACACTTCAGTAAAAAACAGTTCAGGAAGCAACGAAAAAATAAAGAAATGTTCGCAAATCTATGTAACAACATGTAACGGGAACTCACAAGGTGCAATATGTTCATTTACTTATAATGGTAAAACATATTCAAGCTTAAATAGTAAATATTATAACACTACAAAACCATCTGATTGTAATGCTAGTGGCGGATATCAAGTAAACAAAACAGCTTGGATAACTCAAGACACTTCAGTAAAAAACAGTTCAGGAAGCAATGAAACAATAAAGAAATGTTCCCAAATTTATGTGACAACATGTAATGGAAATTCTCAAGGAGCAATATGTTCATTCACTTATAATGGTAAAACATATTCAAGCCTAAATAGTAAATATTACAATACAACAAAACCATCGGCATGTAACGGCGGCGGTGGTGGTGGAAATACTCCGCCCCCTATAACTCCAGTTCCAACACCAATTAAAAATACTGAGCCAATAAATGACGTAAGATATGCTAAAAACAACGCATCCGCAGGTGGTAAACAAGTAAACTGTGGAGATGAAGTTTACGTAACAACGTGTGAAACGCTTACATCAAGTACAAATCCAACATGTGTAGTTACAAAAATAAATGGCGTATCAGTTAATACAACAACAAGAGTATATAGAAATCAATTAGTAATGTCTAGAAGTGCTCTACCAGAAAATTGTAGTAGTGAAACTAAACAATACACTATAAAAGAAACTTCATTTTATACCTCAACATCAAAAATTGGCTCAAAAACTGATAACAGCATTCCATGTGCTGAAGAAGTTACAATTAATGGAAGTTTATCTGAAGCATGTACTTATTCAAATAATAAATATTGTAAAGTAACTTATAATGGCAGTGAAGGATATGTCTATCGTTATGACTTAAGTTCATCTCAAGTTGATCCTGCAACATGTCCAGAAGAAGTAGAAGCAAGTTGCTATTATGATGAAACTAATGACAAATATATTTGGTCAGAAGAAGACCTATCAGATAAATATACTATCGATGCATCAGCAACTACAGAAGATGATTGTAATGCATTAAATGGTGATGGTGAAAAAAATTGTAAAACAAGCGATAAACAAACAGAAGTTAAAGAAACTAAAAAACAAGTAAAAGTATGTTATGAAAAGAAAAACAATAAAATAACAGAAACAACAGACATCATGGATATGTTCTCTTGTGCAAAAGATTACACTCAAAATCCAGTTGAACAAACAGAAAACACATGCGATACAGTAAAAAATGGAACATGTCATAAAACATACTTAGTATCATGTTCAAACGGAACAAGACCAGCGTTAGAAATAACAGCATCCCTACTAAATCAAGGATTGGGTACAATTACTATTAAAGGAAGAAAAATATCTAATGAAGTAACAAGTTATTACTTAGATGATTCATCTAATCCAACAGTAGATAGTTTATGGAAAGACTTTGCCGATTCAAATAAAGTAGCATACGAACAAAAAGAGGCTGGTTTATACTATGCATGGGTAAAAGATGAAAAAGGAATCTTAAGTAGACCAATGTTTGCTGTCGTTCATGATGCTGATATTACAAACACTCTTCAAACACTAAGCGTAAAAGATGCAAATGACGTAGCAGTAACTCTAAATAGTATTGAGGGTGAAAACGCTTACTTAGACGTAATGCCAAGTGATTATTCACTATTATCAAATAGACTTAAAAATGATAAAACTCTAGCAGGCTTTGATTCATTATCAATGGGATATAAAATAGAAGTTAATAGCGATAAAATAAGCGTATTTGCAACCTTAACAAGCAGCGATGCATCATACGTTGAAGGATACGAACCAAGAACAGTTAACTTAGATTATGGTGAAAATAAAATTTTAATTAAAATTAAAAATAAAGAAGGAAAAGTAAGAACTTACACAATTATTGCTATTAGAACTGATGACAGAGTTTCAAATAACCTTCTAACAGACCTAACTGTAAGTAAAGGGAAAATTGAATTCGATCCATATGTAACTGATTATGATATTGAAGTACCTAAGAATACTAAGAAAGTAAGCATAAATGGTACATTAGCAAGTGATACTTCATCATTTGTAGAAGGAAATGAACCTCGTGAAATAGAACTTACTGAAGATATCACAACAGCAGTACTTGAAGTAATAAGCGAATCTGGTATAACAAGAAGTTATGTTCTAACATTTATTAAAAAAGGTGCAGAAGAAGAAACAAGCACTAGTGCTTATCTAGATACATTAACAATCGAAGGAACTGCAATTGACTTTAACAAAGAAATCTATGAATACTCAGTAACAGTACCATACGAATACTCATCAGTTAACGTATATGCCTTCCCAGAAAGCGATAATGCATTTGCTGAAGTAGAAGGCGATAGAGGACTAAAAGTTGGTGCTAATAACCTAAAAATAACTGTAAAAAATGGTAAACTAACCAAAACTTATACTATAACAGTTATTAGAAAAGAAGCAGGATTAGAAATATCTAATGACGTTACTCTTTCATCATTAACTGTTAAGGGTTATGGAATTGACTTCTCTCCAGAAAAATTAGACTATACAATCAAGATTAAAAGAGAAAAGAGTTTAATTATTACAGCAACTCCAACAAGTAACAGATCTGAAGTATATATGTATGGAAATAATTCATTAACAGGATTTAGTACAGTAAGGATTAAAGTTGTTGCTGAAAACGGAGCTACAAATATTTACTCAATTGATATTCAAAAAGATAGTTACAACAAAGTCCTTGAAATAACAGCCGTAATCATTGGAAGTGTAATTATTTTAGGAACGGGTATAATAATAGTAGTTCGTAAGAAAAATAAAAAAATGAAAGAATATTTAGGAAAGTAGGAATAATATGAAAAAATTACTTATTAGTCTATTACTTATAATGCCTATAGGTGTATTTGCAAAAGTTGATCAAAATACAACAACAACCATCTGGAATGTTAAAGATGAAGCAGATGCTAAATCAAAATGTACTGCAGCAACCAATCAAAACGGTGGCACTAGCATATCTAATGCCACCGCTGGTTACTATCTAGAATGTATCGAAGTATCTTGTACAAATAGCAAAAACGTTCATAAGAAATTAAACACTTATGCAGTAAGTTGTGCAAATGGTAACTCTAAACCAAATGCTATAATTGATGCAGGAGCTCCTGCAAGTGAAATTAAAGAAGGAGCCTCTTGTACAGATACAGGTGCTTATGTATACTTTACTCAAAAAACATTCTATAATTGCTCACAAAACACTGGTGGCTCAGATTATACAACAACTACAACAAAATCAAGCGGCAATGATAACAACAATAATAATAGTAATAACACAAATACTCCAAACAACAACGAAGAAAGCCCAAACACCGGAGTAGAAGATTATTATCTAGCATTATCTATCTCAGCAGCAGTGCTAATTGGCGGACTATTTATTTTAAATAAGAAAAATGTATTCAAAAAGATTTAAATATTAATAATTTTATGATATTATTAATATAGATTTGAAGATACCTGAATTTGGTTAAACAAGTCGGTATCTTTTTTTGGAGGTAATATGAAAAAGTATATATTAATGGCTATGTTATCAATTTTAGTTCCATTAAAAGCTAATGCTGCCCTAGATATCGGTTATGTAAAAGACTATCAAACATGTCTAGACTTTCAAGCTAGTTACGGACAAGCAAACTTTAATCAAGGATATTTCGGCCACTGCATCAAAGCAACATGCTATAGTGGAACTTGGCAAACACAATTTTATACAGAAGGTCTAGTAAAATGCTCAAATGGTAATCAAGACCCATTATATTTTGTTGCTAAAAGTTCTTGTACTGCTTATAGTGGTGCTTGTAGAAGTGATGCTTATCCAAAATATTGCGCAATACTAGCATCATATGATTGCTCTAGAACAAGTAATGGTCTAACTTATCAAACAACTACTAAGAAAACAACTACTACCACAACAACGACTACAACAAAAAAACCAAATCGTCCAAACAATACTAAACCAAATACAACTACCTCACAAACAACTACCACGACTACAACAACAACTTTAAAAGATAGTAACAATTATTTAAAAGAACTAGATTTAAAAGATACTGACTTTATTTTTAGTAGAGAAGTTGAAACATACAATCTAAAAATCTCTAAAGATATAACAAGTATTGAAGTTACTGCTAAACCAGAAAGTGATAAAGCCACAGTTAAAATTGAAAACAATGAAAATATTGATATTGATAAACCAATATTAGTAACTGTAACAGCAGAAGATGATACAAGCCGTGTATACAGAATAATTCTTTCATATGAAGATGAATTAGATAGTAACACAAACCTTTCAAAAATTGAGATTCAAGGATACAACTTAGAATTTAAAACAGATGTAACTGAATATAAATTAAAAATAAGTAGAAGTGATAAAAAGTTAGACATGATTGTTGAAACCGAAAGCGATTCATCAACATATGAAATAAAAAACAATTCTAACTTAAAAAATAAAAGTAAAGTAGTAGTAACTGTAACCGCTGAAAACGGCGACACTAAAGACTATACAATAACTATCAAAAAATCAAGCAACTTTGGTTTAGTACTTCTAATCTTAATATTACTTGGAATATGTGGCTATGTAATCTATAAATTAGTAACAAAAATGCCAGAGCAGAAAGAGGACGACGGTTATGACTACGAATAAAAAATACTACAAATATTTATTATTAGTTCTATTAATATTACCACTTACTGTACATGCTGAAGCAGTAGGTGAAAACATGTGTGCAAGAGAAGAAATCCAAAATGTAATGAAGTTTGTTGGATATATAATTATGTTTGTAAAACTATTTGTTCCATTGATAATAATTGGCCAAGGCATATTCATCTTCTACAATAGCGTAAAAGCCGGAAAAGAGGATGAACTTAAGAAAAGTGCTCAAACATTAGGAAAAAGAATTTTAACTGGAGTAATCATTATGTTACTCCCAACAATCATTGACGTAGCACTATCAACAGTTAATGATTGGACAAATTATCAAGGCGAATATGAAACATGTACAGAGTGTCTATTCCATCCAAACAATTGCTAAAAAAGAATTGATTTACAATTCTTTTTATTATATAATTAATTTAAGATAAGGAGGAATAAATAATGAAAGAAGCTTCAGGTGAATTAAGTATGACTGCAGTAGCAGTAGTTGCTATCGCTGCAATAGGAGTAGTGTTTACTACACTTATCTGGCCATCAATGAAATCAAACATTTTATCTAAACTTCATTGCTCAGCAGCCACTTGTCCAAACTGTACTACTGAAATATGTGATTGTTATTATTGTGAAGACGAAGCATGTGAAACTACAGTAGACGTTAAATGTCCTAATAGCGAAGCAGCAGGTAATTAATAGGTAAATTATGAGAGAAGCGATAGGTGGAACCTGGATTTTTTCTATCGTTATTGTCTTTATAGTACTTTTTACAAGTTTTTTAGCTATATCTGTAAACTACTCAAAAGCCTTCAAAGTAAAAAATGGTATTATAAATATTATTGAAAAAAAAGAAGGAGTAAGTGACTCAACAGTTGCTGAAATTTCAGACTATTTAAATAATGTTGGTTACCTTGTATATAGTAGTTGCCCTGATTATGTATCATCACAATCTAGTGAAGGTGCGCACGGTTTTGAAGCAAGTAATACAAACTCAAGAAAATTCAAATATTGCATTGCTAAAACAGAAGATACTAATGGAAATATAAAAAAGACTTACTACAAGGTAACTGTCTTTTTTAGAGTTGATTTACCAATCATGGGTGAAATATTTACATTCCCTGTAACAGGTGAAACAAAACCAATATATTTCCCTAAAAATGACGTCTTCTAATTGGTGATTCTATGAATATAAACATTATAATTAAAAATCAAAATAGTAAAGTTATTGATAGTGTTGACATTAACTCAATTAAAACCATAACTGGAGAGTTTACTAGAGAAACTATTGAAGCCGAACTTGGAAATCTATTATATAGCAAAGCTGTAATAGATATAACCGCTATCAAAAATTTCTTTGATATAAAAGAAGTATTAAGATTCTTAAGTTTCTTTGGGCCAAATAAAACAGTTCTTCTATTAAATAATAGTGAACTAGTAAATAGCAGTAGTTATCTAACACTTTTAGTACAAAACGGCTATTACAATTTTACGAGAAACGCTGCTGGCATAAACTATTTGTTAACACACCCAAACACATTAAATGATGTTACTAAATATATTAATAGTTTAAGTCAAACACAAAATCAAAGTATAGAATTAAATAGAATGGGACCAAACACATTTGGAAATCAAACATTCCAAAGTAATCCTTATACAAGTAATTCTTATATAAATGATGACTACAACCCAGGATATGTAAGAGCCGAAGAATCTATTAAAACAGGTGCAAGAATTATAGGTATTCAAAATGTAACTGAGCATGCTGGTGCAACTACCCTTATGTACATGATACTAAAACAACTAAGAATAAACTATAAAGTTAAAGCATTTGAAATGTTTAAACAAGATTCAATATATTTAAAAGATAGTGACATTTCATTTTGTACATCAGTAGAAGATTTAAAATATAAAATAAACACTTTAAAAGATACAGAAATAATTCTTATAGACCTAAATGGTTTATCAGAAAGAAATCTGTGCCAGGATATTTTATACTTAGTAAATCCAGGCATAATAAGTTTAAATAAAGCACTAAAAAAAGACATTAACATTAAAGAAAAAATTGCAGATGGTAAAATAATACTAAATCAAAGTGCAATTAAGGATGAAGAATTATCAAACTTTGAATATGAAACAAAATTTAAAGTTTATTATAATATGCCGGTAATTAACGACCGAGCAGACAGACTATTAGTAGTTGACAAATTATTACTAAAACTAGGGTTTGGAAAACAAGGAAGTACAAGTTTTTTCGGCCTTTTCAAATAATTTGTTGACAATATTTAAAAATTTAGATAAAATTTAATTATGTAAGGGAGATGTGAATTATGAACGTTACCGGATTTTGTGATCAAGCGTCAGACGTATTAGGATTTATTGGTTGGATCCTAACAGTATTTAAAATAGCTATTCCATTATTAATTATTGGATATGGTATGTTCGATTTAGGAAAAGCAGTAGTTGGAAGTAAAGATGATGATATTAAAGTTGCTAGTAAGCGTTTAATGTATCGTGCAATTGCTGGTGTGCTAATTTTCTTCGTACCAACAGTAGTAATGTGGCTATTTGGAACTATCAATGGATACAAAGATATGCCAGTTGATAACTTCAAAAAATGTCAAGACTGCATTTTAAGTCCTTGGAATTGTGACTAATCGAAAATCTCAGATTACTGAGATTTTTTTCTTTGTAAAAATAACTAATAAAATGTAAAATATTTACTATAAAAATACTTTTACTATTACAATCTGTTATAATTAAATCGTGATATATATGAAAAAAGAATACAAACTTATAATAATTTTATTAATAATAACAATCATATCTAGCAATTTTATATGGTATAAACTTTTTACTAGTGAAAAAGAAAAATTAAAGCATGCAATAATTCCATCATTAAAAGATGACTACTTTACAAACCAACTAATACTCTCAAAAGGAGGAAATAATTATAGTATATATGAGTATGAAGACTTATTAGATAAATACTATAGTAACCTACAATATAGTTTCATTACTAAAAACTTTCCACTAGTAAAGCAAAATCCAGATTATCCAAATGGATGTGAAGTAGCCAGTGCTACAATGTTACTTAATTATGCTGGCATTGATATTGATATGGCAACATATGTTGATACATTTCTTCCAAAAGAAGACGTTTATGAAAAAAATGGTGTTCGTTACGGGCCAGACCCTAGTGAATATTATGCTGGAGACCCAAGCGATCCTAAAAGAGGCTGGGGAACATTCTTACCAGTTATAAAAAATTCTATATATTCCATATTTAAAGAAATGCTTCCCGAAGATACTGCCGGTCACGTTTTTACCTCAAATGACAAAAGGCCACTAGAAGAATATGTTCAAAGTGGGGAGCCTGTCCTAGTGTGGACAACAACCGATTATACTGAAGCTAAAGAAGTTTATGAATGGTTTAGTTACGATAAATCTAAAACCTATACATATCCAAAAAATGCACATGTTGTTGTAGTAATTGGTATGGATAAAAATAATTATTATATAAATGACCCATTAAAAGACGAAAAAGAAATCAAAGTTCCAAGAAAAAAATTCAATAAAAGCTATGACTCAATGGGACGCCAAGCATTATTTATTCGAATAACTGATATTTACGAACCCAAA
>ULSS01035874.1_pt1 | contig 11535 bp, 8 predicted proteins | sample 1956901 | NCBI WGS metagenome assembly ULSS01 (sample SAMEA4835714, study PRJEB28245) | human gut metagenome | biome: gut microbiome; material: fecal sample | place: Denmark | collected 2008
CCGCCGCTATCCGCGGGCTGAACCGCTCCCTGGAACGGTTCGACACGGAGCAGACCTGCCTCCCGCTGGACGGAGGTGATCCCCCCTGAACAGTTTTATGAGCTGGGTGGGCGGGAAGAAAGCTCTGCGGGAGGAAGTAGTGAAGCGATTTCCCCTGTTCTATGAGCGGTATGTGGAGGTGTTCGGAGGCGGCGGCTGGGTGCTGTTTCATAAAGCCCCCGGCAACGACTTCGAGGTCTACAACGACTACAACGGCCTCCTCGCCAACCTGTACCGCTGTGTGCGGGACAAGCCGGATCTGCTGATCAACGCCCTGAAATATGTCCTCAATTCCAGGGAGGACTTCGAGCGGGCGCGGCTGGCTCTGCGCCGTAAGCGCACCACGGATATTCAGCGGGCGGCCTGGTTTTACCAGGTCATCCGCCAGAGCTACGCCGCCGCTCTCACCAGCTTTGCCAGCCAGCCTCACGATATGTGGAGCAACTTCCCGCTCATTGAGCAGGCCCACCGACGGCTGGCGGATGTGGTGGTGGAAAACCAAGACTTCCAAACACTGATCCGGCACTATGACCGCCCAGTGACCTTCTTCTACTGCGACCCACCCTACCACGCCACAGAGGGGTATTACCAGAACATCGGTGAGGACGGCTTCACGGAACGGGACCACATCCGCCTGCGGGATGCCCTGCTGTCCATGGAAGGCAAGTTCCTGCTGTCCTACAACGACGACGCCTTCATCCGGGGGCTGTACGATGCCCCCGGCATCCAGATCGAGCCGGTGACCCGGCTGAACAACATCCGACAGCGATACGACCCTAACTGCCAATTTTCCGAGCTGCTCATCGCCAACTATGACATGGCGGAGCGCGCTCATGCCACAACACAAATCAATCTGTTTGACTTTCAGAAGGGAGAATTTGATGAAACCTATGTATTTTAAGCTCTACCACAATCCTGAGAACAAGACCCTGACGATCCCCCGCGCTGCCCTCCAGCTCTCCGGCCTTGCGGACGCGGAGGAGCTGATCCTCCACACAGGCGGCGGATATGTCCTGGCGGCACGGAATGCATTGAGTACCCTGGAATGCCTGCACCTTCTCCAGTTCCTCACCTCCACTGCCGCATCTCTGCTCCTCCAGCTGGCGGTATTCAGCCAGGAAGGGGCGGAATTTCCCGAGTGTGAGGACACCCTTGAGGAGGAAGATGAAATGGACGATCCCGGCCTGACCATCCCCGCCTGTCTACTGGAACTGGCCGGACTGGATGAGGCGGACAGCCTGGAGGCCGTTGCGGAGGACGGCCGGGTGATCGTATCCAAGGCAGAAGATGATGACCCCAGCGAGCACAGAGAGGAAGACCCGCTGCAGGAGTTCGACGAAGGCTTCCGCGCTATGCTCCAGGAGGGCAATGTGGACCTGGATGCCCTCCGGCGGCAGATGCGTCAGGAGAAAAATCATGCGTGAGACGTATCTCTACCCATATTCCGCGGAGGAGGCCTGCCGACGGGGAGAACAGTCTCTGTGGAGGGCCAGTTATCTGGAGAACATTGACTGCAAGGATGCCATTCAGAAAGCCGTACGACAGCACTACGACGGCGACCATCTGGACAAGAAATGCCTGACCGAAGTTATCCAAGAGTTCGGCTATAAGCGGACAGCCTGGGTGCTGGCCAACACGGTTCAGCAATTGGAATGGGGTGGTCAGTACAGTTCCGAGAATAGAGCATGGGCCAGTCAAATCTATATCCCACCAGATAAACTCCACAATCTCAGCTTTGTGGTGCCAACCCGCTCCGCTGTACTGGATGGAGTGGTGGACCAATACCGCACGGCATATCGGGCGCTTGGACTCTTTGGACCCAGCCAGTGTGAACCAAACTCCTTTGAAGATCTGAACTACGAGGGAAAGGTGCTGGTGCTCTCTTCGGATACCCTGAAGGAAACCTACTGGACACCCCAAGCTCAGCTCTGGTACGCCCACGATGGCTTTGGGTGCAGCCCCAAAGCCATTGGCCGTTCCATCCGCTGCACCTGCCTGGGAGACGGAGAGATGACCCGCTGGAACCGAACAGATTTTGTTGGCGTGCTGAAGGACGAGTTCCTTCCGGAGTGGGCAAAGGAAAAGCTGATGGAGCTGAAAGGACAGGAACAGAACAACGACTCCCCCGCGATGGGCGGGATGACCATGGAATGAGGTGATTGATAGATATGAACATTTCTTATTACACCATTGACGATCTGCGCCTGCCCCCCAAGCGGTCTCTGCGAAGGGGCCGGAGCGTGGAGCAGTATTCCACACTGGAGGAGGCTCTGGCCCGCTACCAATCTCTGCCTGCTGCCGGGATCAGAGTGCTGGGGCTCACAGACGGAATCCATGTCCTGGAGCTGGTAAAGTGCCTGCCCCTGTTCCCGGACGATCAGGAAGGAGAAAATGTGCTGGCCCTGGACTACGGCTGCTTCCCCCTCTGGGCACAGGAACCGGAGGCCGCCAACGCCACTCATATCTGCATCACAGCCATGGGCCTGCGCTATCGTATCAAAGGCAATGTAATTGAGCCTATTCCATCCCCGGAGGGTCTGCCGCAGGACCTTCAGGGGAAATTTTTATGGCTGAATCTGTCCGGCGAGGCCCAGTCCGCCATCCGCCAGGTCTATGTGGCCGGGACAGGCTGGGGATCTCCCGGCATTCTGAACCGCAAGACCGAGCCGATGCCCCTGGTGCTGAAATATCGAGCCGATGGGATCAACGAGCAGGGCGCCTACCACTCCCTGGAGGTAGAACCCTGGGAGTATGACCGGATAGCCCTCCACACCTTGGAACGGCTGAAAAAAGAGAAAGGGAGAAGTGAGCGATGAAACAGACTACCAACCATCAGAACCCCAATTTTGAGCAGCTGCCCATGCAGATCAACGTGAAGATCTACCGCCCCAGCGTCAAGGGCCCCATCCTGGCAGACGCCTCGGTCAACCTGAACGGGTGCTTCGCCATCCGCGGGGTCCAGGTGAAGGAGGGCAGAAACGGCCCCTTCGTCTCCATGCCCAGCCGCCAGGTCAAAGGCGAATATCGGGACATCTGTTTCCCCTGTACCCCGGAATTCAAGCAGTCCTTCGACCAGGCCGTTCTGGACGCCTACCGGATGGAGCTGGATCAGGGACTCAGCCAGCACCAGAACGGGATTCCGGAGCAGGACGGACCCGAAATGGGCGGCATGTCGATGTGACAGGAAGGAGAGAAAGCTGATATGAAACGAAAACTCGCACTTTGCGCCGCGGTCCTGTGCCTGACCATGGCGCTGTCCCCCTCCGCCTTCGCCGCGGAGTCGGTTGTGATTTCCCAGTCGTCCGCGCCCCCGGAGGTCTGCTACCCCACCTCCGTGTCCCGGAGCGAGGATGGCACAGAGATCCACAAGTATTATGACCTGGGACCGGAGGAGGATCCCGCCGGTATTCCCCGGTCTGATTTCGAGCAGGATGGGTTCCGCTATACCCTCATCGACCTGCTCAAGCAGGAACTGCCGGAGAACGAGAGCCGTCAGCACACAGAGACCGTCTCTCTGGAGAGCAAGAGCAAGGACATGGAGTCCGTGCTGGCCCTGCTCCCACAGGAAAAAGAATTCATCACCGAGGATGGGCTCTCCGGCGTGCTGACCCTCCAGCTGGACACCGTCCAGGTGGAGGTGGCCGGATACGGGAGTTCTACCAGAGAGGTGTCCGCCACCCGGAGCTACCCCAATCTGGCCAGCCAGGATACCGCCAACATCCCCAAGACCATCGAGGACAATGGCCGCACCCTGACCCTCCAGAACATCAGCTGGCAGATGGACAACACCGCCAATACTGACGGATACGCCATGGGAGACCGCTTTACGGCGGTGGCCACCTACACCGGCAGCGCCACCAGCAGCTATGTGACCGGCTACACCGTCACAGCCGATTACAGCGGCACCGTCAGCCGGATCGCCCTGAACAAGACCCGCTATGTGGCCATCTTTGAGGGTACGGCCATCGAGCCGCTGGCGCCGCTCCCTGATTCAGAAAGCAGTCCAGTCCAGTTCAACTGGGCCTATATCCTGGTGCCGCTGGGTGTGGTCTTTGCCGCCGGCGGTGTCATTGGCGGATGCCTGCTCTACAAACGGAAACATGAGAGCGAGGAGGAAAGCGAATGAAAAAATTGTGTGCGTTTCTCTGCCTGATGTGCCTGACCGCCGCCCTGACAGTTCCCGCGAGCGCGGCGGGACCTCTGGAGTATTCCATCGACGCACCGGGCGATCCGGACTACGGCACCCCCACCTCCTTTGAGCCGGTCATCACCGCGGATGGAGGGGCAAGGAAGAATGAGGACGTCAGCAAAAACGCCGCCCTGATCCCGCCTGGATTCGGTACCGCCAGCGCCGATACCCTGAACACCGGGACGCCCCTCACCCCCAACCTGGCGCCCGGATCCATGCCCGCCACCGGCGCGGCGGTCAACGGCACCTCCGCCCCGGTCTTTGTCCCCGGAAGTACGATCCCCACTGTGAATACCCCTGCTGCCCCGGAAACATCGGCTCCCTCCACCGGCTACACCGAAGTGACAAGCGATCTCTATTACTCTGGCGGTCACTTGGGAACGCTGAAGATCCCGGCCATCGGTTTGACTGTGAAGGTCTATGAGGGCACGGACAGCAAAACCCTGGCCAAGGGTGCCGGTCACTTCGAGGAAACCTCTATTTGGCGCGGAAATATTGCGGTGGCGGCGCACAACAGGGGCACCAACAACCACTTTGGGAAGATCCATACCCTGGAACTGGGGGACGAGATCACGCTGACCACCAAGCTGGGGACCCGCACCTATGAGGTAGTGTCCGTGGCCAAGGTCAGTGAGACCGACCGAAGCGGCCTCGCCGCCACCACGGAAAACATGATCACCCTCTACACCTGTGTGATGAACCAGAGAGACTACCGCTGGTGCGTCAAGGCAGTGGAAATTTAGTTGATCTGCTTTGTTTTCCCCTCTGAATTTCTACATGCAGGCCCTCTTATTTCTCTCGACTTCCGTCCGCTCTTCCGGTATTGTGTGCTTGCAGAAAGCTACAATTCCAGACAATAAGGAGGAGCGAAGTTATGAGCAGAAAGAAAAACATCCTGCTGGCCTCAGCGTGTATCGTGCTGGGGATGGCCCTGGCAGGCCCGGCAGCGCACGCGGCGGAGGAGATCCTGACGGCGGTTCGCAGCACCCACCAATTCTATCTGGATGGGGAGCAGATCGAGCTGGAGGCGTACCTCATCAACGGCAACAACTATGTGAAATTGGCAGATGTGGGCGAGGCCCTGGACTTCAACGTCTATTGGGACGACGCGGTGCGGATCGAGAGCGGCGCACCCTACACCGGCCGTGCCTCGGAACCGGCGTCCAACCTGGAGCAGACGCGCCAAGACATCGCCGCGCTGGTCAATCAGGTGCGGCGTGAACACGGGCTCCCGGAGCTGGCTGTTGACCAGCGGCTGATGACCGCCGCCCAGGAGCTCTCTGGGAAGAAATACACCTGGCACCACAACCAGGAGGAATGCGAAGCAGTGGCCAGAGCCGGATACCCCTATGGATTCCGCTCTAACCTCACGGTCTTCACCGGAGCCGCCGCCTCAGATATTGCTCAACAGGCGGTAGAGAACTGGGTGAACTCCCCCGGACACCTGCAGGCAATGCTCACACCCAATGCGGACAGCCTCGGCGTGGGCGTCACCGTGGAACAGGGCGTCACCTACTGCTGCCTGTTCCTGGGTGACCCAACCACCCACAACCCCTACGGATAACCGCAGATCCAGCGGTACGGCCCCTCTCAAACAGGAGGGGCCGCTCTTTTTTTGCTTAAATCCAGAAGAAACGGAGGTGATACCCATGAAATAAGACGCTCTATGCCGGAGCAAGAACCACTCTCTCGAAGTGACTTCGGGACCGACCAACAAAATTCTGAATATCGAAAATGGAACAGGCCGTAGGGATACAGCGCCCACGGCCTGTTTGCGTTCTGCCGGAATGCTCTGTCCCTTCGGCCCTTCCCTTTCCGAGGAAAGGAAAAGAACATGAAGAAACAGACGCACTCTCTGCCTGCCCGGATCCTCTCCATGCTGTTGGCGCTGGTGTGTATCCTGGGTCTGCTCCCCGGAGCGGCCCTGGCCGCCAGCCCGGACTCCATTGTCATGGAGGACTGCACCCATAACGGTGTCCACTATGAGTCGGCAGCCCTCGACACCTGCTGGCTCCACCAGATGAAATTTGACTACAACGGCGATACTGTCACAGGCTTTTGCGCCGACCACGGGGGCGGCATGGGCTGGTCGCTGGAGGGACACGAGTGGAATAACCCACAGCCCATCAGCGATCCTACCGTCAAAACCATGATGGCGTATTATTACGCCCACAGCCGCGGCATTTTTACAGACCAGGCTCATGCCCTGGGCGTGGATGAGGTCTGGGGCAGTGACTATACCTGGACCATGAACGCCTGGGTGCAGGCTATCATCTGGCGCCATGAGCAGAAGACGCTTGCCGCTGATCCCGTGGCTGCCTGCGCAGAGGAGCTGATGTATGTCTACAACAATCTGGAGCACACCAGCTACACCAGCATTGACGATGTCGTAGACGGAACCTCTCTCCGGGACCGCGCCCAGTATATTCTCGACTTGGGCGCTCAGGGCGTCTGGGGCGACTGCGAAGTTTTTGAATATACCTACGCCGGCCCCGGCTCCACACAGCATCCGGCCTATGACGTCCAGGGGATCATCATCGGTAATCTCACCGTCACCCATGAGCAGTATTCGCTGACCGTGAAGAAGGTGGACGCCACCAACCCCAGCAAGGGGCTGCCCGGTGCCCGGTTTCTCATTCAGAACGCCAATGGGACCTACTCCAAGGAGGTCGTGACCGGGGCGGACGGGACCTATACCCTCTCCCCCCTGGATGCAAATACCTATTCCATCACGGAATTGGAAGCCCCGGAGGGGTACCAAATCGACAACCCCGGCCCCCAGTATGTGGTCCTGCCCAATGAAAACGGCAAAACGGTCACGGTCACCTTCACGGACACCCCCGAGATCACCAGCGAGGGATCCATCCGCAAGGTGGATGCGGACGATCCCACCAAGGGGCTGGCCGGCGCCGTCATCCGCATCGACGGTGTGGACAACAGCTTTACCGGCACCTACACCACCGGCGCAGGCGGCTATCTGGAGGACGTTCCCTGGGACACCATGCCCATCGGCTCCTTCGTGGCAACAGAGGTCACCCCGCCCACTGGCTACACCACCAGCAGCGATCCCAACAAAGTCCGCCAGGAGTTCTACTGGGACGGCAAAAGCGATGTGGATCTGGTTTTTGAAAATGATGCCAAGGTCAAGATCGAACTGCTGAAGGTGGACGATTCGGACAGCCCCATCGAGGGTGCTGTCTTCAATATCCTGAAGGACGGCCAGATCATCGGATCGGAGGCCACGGACGCCTCCGGCATCATCACCGTCACCGGCATCACTGAGGGCCTGTATGCCTTCGTAGAGGTCTCTGTCCCTGCGCCTTTTGCCCGTCTGACGGAGCCGGTGGTCGTCCATGTGGATCAGGCGGATATTGACGGCGGCGGCACGATCTCCGTCACCGCGGTGGATCAGGTGCTTCCAACCCTCACTATCCTGAAAAGAGATGGCCAGACATCTGAAGTTGTATCTGGGGCTGTCTTCGAAGTTAGAGGTATCCATCACGGCTACCATACGGACGTGACCACTGGGCCGGACGGGACTGCGACGCTGACTGGCCTCCCTGTTGACAGCTATGAGGTGACGGAGATCTCTGTCCCGGACCCCTATGTAGTTGCTGTGGAGCCAACCCAGACCATTTGGCTGGGGCCTGGGGATGACAAACAGTTGATTTATGATAACCTCAAACAGCCTCAAATCACAATTGCCAAGGTGGACGCAGCAGACACCACCACTCCGATTCCCGGCACTGTGTTCCGAATTGCAGCAATCGACGGCGACTATCAGCACGATGTGACTACCGGCCAGGATGGAACTGTTACTCTGCGAGTGCAGCCGGGTACCTACAAAATTACGGAGATGTCGGTCCCAGCTCCCTACTATCTGCCGGACAAAGACGCGGATCGGGAGCAAACCATCACACTCAATGCCGGCGATGAAAAAGAGATCGTTTTTAAAGACCATAAGGCGCCGGAATTGACGGTATACAAGGAAGATTCCATTGCTGGCTCACCTGTCGAAGGGGCGCGTTTCCACGTGACTTATACCTCCACCGGCGAGGCGGCCGACGCGCCTGAGAGCTACGATTTCGGGGAGATCCTCACCGATGCCAATGGCGAGATCAAGCTCCATGAGCAGGGCCAGCGCCTGTATCCAGGTGAATTTACCATCACAGAGGTGGCGCCCGCTCCCGGCTTTCAGATGAAGGAACCGACCACACAGACGTTTATTCTTCATGGCGGCGAAACGCAGACTGTCCGTTTCCAGAATGTACCACTTAATGCCATTATTGTAGAGAAATATGACAGTGTGACGCATGAGGTTTTACCCGGCTGTGTCTTCCAATTGAGATTCCTCGGCGGGACTTCAGGTACTGGCGGGACAATCATCGGCCAGAAGGTGACCGGGAAAAACGGCACCGCCATTTGGACCGGCTTGGAGGCTGGCACCTATATTCTGGAAGAGGTGGACCCGGCGGATGGATACAGTATTATCCAATCCTCTGAAACAGTCTATCTGGCCGACAGCGGTGAACAGTCCGTCATTACCGTCCGGTTTGAAAACATGCCGGATGGCATCCTGCTTGTCCGCAAGGTCTGCTCCGTCAATCCCTCTGTCACGCTCCCGGATGCCGAATTCAAGATCACCTACGCTGATGGTACAGTGATCGGCGATTCCAACGGCATTTACCGAACTGATGAAAATGGTGAGATTCGGATCGATGGACTGGCCCCCGGCAAGAGCGTGGTCGTGACCGAAGTCTCCGCGCCGCCGGGCTACATCATCGACACACAGAGTCAGACCGTTCAGATAAAGGCGGGCCGGACTGTCAGCCTGACCATGAAAAACCAGCCCAAGGGCGAATTAATCGTACAGAAACGGGACCGTTCCACGGGGCAGCCGCTGGCCGGGGCTCAATTCCGGGTGACTACAGCCGCCGGCTGCGAGGTGGGCCTGGATGGAGTCATTGGAGACTCCACATTGACCCAAAACGGAATTTTTACTACCGATTCGGCGGGCGAGATCCGCATTTCCAATCTGGCACCCGGTGCGTATGTCATTTCTGAAATCAAGGCCCCCCAGGGATACGTCATAGATCAGGCATCCACCAACGTGGTCATCGGGGAGAATGGTGATACCCAGACGGTAGTCGTGACCAATTCCAAGGCAGGAACTCTGGTGATCGACAAAAGGTGTTCAAAGACGGGCCAGCCTCTTGAGGGTGTTGCGTTCAAAGTGACAACTGCAGCAGGCGAATACGTTCCCGACGAGAATGGATATATCTCCAGCAATGGAATCTATTACACGGACCAGAACGGGCTCATCCAGATCGATGGTGTGGTGGGATCACTGGTGGTTACTGAAATCGAGACGGTCCCCGGCTACACCATCGACCCCGCCAAGCAGACCCAGACTGTGCATGTCAACCCCAACGACACACAGACGATCTATTTTACCAATACACCAACTACGACATTGGTGCTGGAGAAATATATCGAAGGCACAACCAGTCCTTTACAGGGAGTTACCTTCCTGGTCACTGACAGTTCCGGAGCAGCAGTCGGGCCTTCCAACGGCGAGTATATCACTGACGAGGCGGGCCGCATTGTGATCACCGATCTGGAGCCGGGCACCACCGTCACCGCCAGGGAGATTAAGACCTTGGAGGGATACGTCCTGGATGGAACCCCGAAGTCGATTGAGATCAGGGCGGGCGAAGTGCAGACTTTGCGTTTTTACAACGAAAAGGCAGGCACAATCGTTGTACGAAAACTGGATTCCGTGACAATGGAGCCGCTGTCCGGGGTTGAATTCGAGCTGACCTATGCGGACGGCGGTTATGTAGATGCAGATAACGGCCATCTCTCCAGCAAGGGCCTCTACACCACCGACCAGAACGGCGAGATCCGCATCAGCGGGGTAACCGGCACCATCGTGGTCAAGGAGACCAAGACAATCCCTGGCTACACCATTGATGAGGACACCCGAATCCAGACGGTAGAGGTCAATCCGGAGGATACCCAGACGCTGACCGTGTATAACGACCCCATCGGCGGCGTCGAGATCATCAAGGTCAACGAGGCGGACCGGACAGAGCGTATCCCCAACACCACCTTCGAGATCCGCAAGGTGGACGATGAACTCATCGACACCGTTACCACCGGCAAGGATGGCCGCGTCTTTGTCTCTCTGGAGGATGGTGCCTACTACGCCGTGGAGACCGAGGCGGCAGAGGGTTTCCAGGTGGATCCCACGCCCCACTATTTTGAGGTAGAGGGCGGCAAGACTGTCTCTCTGACGGTGACCAACAAGGCATTCAGCGGCATCTTGATTCACAAAATCGACACAGTTTCTCGTGAGGGAATCTGCGATGTGACCTTCCTGCTCTATGACAGCAATAAGAACCCCATCGGGCAGTACACCTCGGATGACCGAGGCTATGTCTACATCGACGACCTGCCCTGCTCTGGCCGCTACTACCTGCGGGAGCTGGAGAATGAGGGCTACATCGTGGATGAGCAGCTCAAGACTGTCTATGTCACCGATGGCACCACCACGGAGATCACCTGGGAGAACACTGCCATCACCGGGCAGATTCAGATCACCAAAACCAGCGCGGACTACAACTCCATGAACGGCTGGCCTGCCGGAACTCCCATTCCCAACACCGAGTTTGAGATCTACAACGTCCGGACCGGCAACCTGGTAGACACCATCAAAACGGACAAGAACGGCGTCGCCTCCTCCCGGCCTCTGCCTCTGGGCCGCTACAAAATTGTGGAATCCAAGGCGGCGGACTTCTATGGCCTGGACCAGACGCCCATCGAGGTGGAGATCGAGTACGCCGGACAGATCGTCAAGGCTGCCATGACCAACAAGAGCCTCTACACCAACGTCTCCATCAAGAAGACCGGCTATGTAGAAGTCATGCCGGGACAGCAGATTCGCTATGATTTCAGCGGCATCGGCAACAACTCCACCACCAGTCTGACCTCCTTCTACTGGCGCGACACCCTGCCCACCCAGGCGGTGCGGCTGGACAAGCTCGTCACCGGCACCTACAATGTTCCGGGCAATTACAAGGTGGTGTACAGGACCAACCTGAACCCCAACTACCGGACCATGTATGACAACCTGAACACCCAGCAGAACTATGTGCTGGACGCCTCTCCCGCCGCCCTGGGACTGGCCTCCAATGAGGTCATCACCGAGTTTATGGTGGTGTTCGGCGTGGTTCCCGCCAACTTCCGGCAGGTGGAGACCCCGCAGGGGTACTGCAATGTGGTCTCCTGGCTCACCGGAGGGACCC
>ULSS01059081.1_pt1 | contig 11527 bp, 6 predicted proteins | sample 1956901 | NCBI WGS metagenome assembly ULSS01 (sample SAMEA4835714, study PRJEB28245) | human gut metagenome | biome: gut microbiome; material: fecal sample | place: Denmark | collected 2008
TTTTTTAGGGCAGTTTTGATAAAAAAGTAAGAGGACGAACCTTCACAGGCTCGCCCTCTTTGTTTTTTATTAAATATGTATATCTGATAATATAATTTAGTAAGTCAGATCACCACTCTTTACAGTGTGGTTCTTGCCACCATCCCAAGACTTACCAGTGCGCCAGCGTGGGTCACCGATTTCCTTGGTATAGATAGGATGTCTCTTCACCTTGTCAGAAGCATTGTAGTAGAAACCACTGATGTCTGAATAACGGTAAGCATCCTTCTGGAACTTCTCCTTGGCATTTACTGTACCGATAGTCCAAGGACTCTTGAAGAGCTCGTCAGCCTCAAGCTGGTAGCCTACAGCGTCTGCCTCATTCTTGTTATGGTTGTCACCAAACTTAATTTGGGTTTCACCTTCCCCACCGATGTTGAGAGCTCCCTTGTTGTAGCCGGCACCAGTCTTAGAGTTAGAGAATGCGTTCTGCATGAACATACCATCCAGGAGGTTTGACTTAGGGTCTGTAGATGTCTTATACTTGTCGTAAGCAGGAACTACGGTAGAGTAGTTGTCTGCGAAGTCGTAAGTAATGTCCTTGGTATTGATGATCATACCCTTCTGGAAGTAGTCACGGGCACCATCATTCTTGTTACCGGCAAATACGAAGAGGTTCTTCTTGCAGGTAATCTTAGAGCCACCAGGAGCATACTGGATTTCGAACATCAAACCATGGCTCTTGTTGTTAGAGCGTGGTGAGAAGTTGACGAATGTATTGTTAGATACATTGATGTTCCATGTTGTACCATCAGGCCAAGCCAGGTTCTTTGCCTCTGAAATCAAGGCGTGGCGTGGACTGTTGATGATGGTGTTATTGGTGAAGGTCAAATTCTTGTAGAAGTTTGACTTGCGGTTGTTACCTGGACCTGCGAACCATGAGTAACCACGGCCGTTGGTATCATAGCCACCTTCATCGTAGAATACACAATCGTTGACGGTCAACTTTTCAATGAGCTGACGGTTAGGACCCTGGAAACGGATGAAACCACGAACATGGCCACTGAATGTACATCTTTCGATACGAAGCTCAGAGAGTGAGAATGACAATCCCTGGCTGTACATATTCATGAAGTAGTTCGCTGTGATTGTACAATGTGGATTACCGTTTTCTCCCTTCTGGTCGAAGTAGTTGAACCAAGCCATTGGGTGGAAGTTGATGTCCTGCATGATGATAGGCTGGATAGCCAATGTCACACCATTCTCTGCACCAGAGCGTGCATTACGGCACAATCCCCAGTTCACGGCATTTGCTGCAGTCTTAGCCTCGCTGTTGTAACCGATTCCCTGGAGAATGGTTGCACGGCCCTTACCGGCAGCAATATCCGCAGGATTGGTTGCAATGGTAAAGCCCTTGGTCATTTCAACTGTTGAAGAGCAGTAGTATGTCTTGCCGCCTTCCAGATAGAATACCTGACCTTCTGCAATCTTATTGTCAGACATATAGTTGGTCAGGATGGTATCGATACGGGTAGCAACAAGGTTCTCGCAACCGAAGATCTTACCCTTCTGCAAGCCCATGTTCTGCAACAAGGTATCGCGTTTAGCCTCTTCTGCTGTATTTGCCTTGATGAGGATAGGCTCGCCTGGGTCACCTTCCATACGTACCATGGTAGAGTTGTACTGGCGGTCGTAGTAGCGCTTGATGTTGTTGTTCTGTCCGCTTACGATATAAGCAGCGTTAGATTCCAGACCTTCAATATGAACACGGCCAGCAGCACGCTGTTCTGCAGTAGGCTTGATGATGTGTTCTGGAAGCTGCGCATTATCGGCAGATGGAACCACGCGGATTTCATCGAATACCCACTCGCCATCCTTTACCTCAGCACCTGCATTGAAGAAATCCTTGTAATCCTTCTCGTAATTGCCTTCTGTCTGTGTCATGAAGCACACATCCATAGAAGTCTTGGTCACATTCTCAGTCCAGAATACGCTTGGTACATCGTAACGCATACCTGTAGTCAATGAACCGACCTGGTTACGGTCATCATCACGTGACTGGTCAACCTGATGAGAACCATCACCCATACCAAACCACTTTGAGTTGTGAGGATTGTTCAAATCGTTTCTGTCAACGAGGGCACGGATGGCATACAGATAACCTGTGCTATACTGCAAGTCTTCGTGCAGGAAAGAAAGCTGGTCAGCAGTCAATATGGTATCCAGAAGATTGGGATTTTCTGCCTTGTCCCATGAGGTTCCTGCTACTTTAGCTTTCAATTCGTATGCATCTGCACCATCTACACCGTACCAGAACAGGCGCATATCATTGACGTGTGTACTTGCCTTATAGCCGTGCTGCTGCAGGTAGAGTGAGATATTTGGATCTACTCTTGAAGCAATGTCACAATAATAGGGAGTGGTTGATGATGCCGTGTTCTGTGTACTGCGGAACATAGGCATAGGCAGACGGTCAGCGTCTGCATCGTTGTAACCATCGTCGTCTTTACATGAAGCAAAGAACGACATGGTTGCAGCTAATATCATTGAAAATATAAATAATTTCTTCATATCTTTTATGATTCTAAGTCATTGATTAATAACCATAATAATTCTTGTACTGTCCCAGGCTGCGGCTGATTACATCTTTTGGAATTGGCAGGATGTATCTTACGGATGGGAGAGTAGACAAGTTTACTTCGCTGTTATACTCAGGAATATTGGTCGTCTGCATAACTCCCAGCTGGTCAATGTAGATGTAACCTCTGATAGAGCATCTGCACTGAGCCTTAGCTATACCTGTGTTCTCATCGAGCCAGTCGAAAAGATATGCTTTCTTCCAGTCGGCTTCTCCACCTTCCTGAGGCATCAGCTTACCGTTGAGTCCCCAGTTCTCCCAAAGGTTATCGATGCTGAAGTCATCGCCCTGAGTCTTGTAAACCTCAATGATACCGAGGCTGGCATCTGTATTGGCGAAGTTGAATACCTCTGGATAGTTGGCAGCATTATACTTCTCTGGGTTTTCTGCTACCTGCTGGTTCCACTGAGCTCTTGTACGGGTTCTGTAGAAGAAGTCATTTGGTAAATCATTGAAGTTACCATCTACGTCGTAGCTGTCGTCACGGTCGCAACCCATACCATAATACTTCCAGAAGTTCTTGTAGAGCACCTGGCTGTAGAGATTCCAGCGAACGAGATCCTTCCAGCGGATGTTCTCACCGCCAAATTCCCAGGCACGCTCGTCAACGATAGCCTTGAAGAACTCATCCTTGGTTCCGAGTGCACTTACATAGCCGTCTACCTTTTCTGCCTTGTTGGCTGCACCACGGAACGCACGCTCACGAACCTGCTTCAATGCATTCTTGGCTGCATCGGTAGGACCGTTCAATTCGTTTTCTGCCTCTGCATACATCAGGAGAACGTCAGCATAGCGCATGTATGGGAAGTTGATACCGGTATTGCCTTCAGAGGTATTACCCTGAGTATGACTTCTGTCCCAAAGCTTAGACCACTTCAGACAGTAGTTGGTATATGAATTCTGCAATGCAGCAATACCATTGTATCCGTAAGACCAGTAACCTACAGTATTGCGGCGTACATCTTCCTTGTCAAATGTGAAGCGATAGAAAGCATTCAAACCTACGCTACCACTCATCTTACCCCAAGGGTGATCGGTATCGCCGGCACTAGAGAAGTCTGCCTTAGGACCTTGGATATAACCGATGTTTCCGTTTACATTCTGTACGAATGGGATTTCGAAGATGACATCGTCGTTGCTTACAACTGCATAGTTACACTCATCGTTGAATACCTTCATGTAGTCGTTGGTCAACGCATGAGTACCTTCCTGGATGACAGAATCTGCGTATGTACGGGCAATCTTGTAATACTCCTCATAGTCAGCAGCACGCTCCATGGTACCTGCAGCCTTTGTATCTTCTCCATGGCGGAGAGAATAACCGGCACGGAACATAGAGATACGTGCAATGAGAGACCATGCAAACTCCTTAGAGCAGCGCTCTACGCCTTCTGTGATTTCCTTAGCCTTCTTCATCTTAGGAGCAGCCTGTTTCAGGTTGTTGATAAGAGCTGTAAGAATCTCATCACGGTTTCCCATAGGCATGATCAGTGACTCCTGGTCGTAAGTACGGGTGAAGGTGAAAGGGATATCTCCCCAGAGAATCACCAGGTCGAGATAGTTCATGGCACGGATACACTTTGCCTCACCAATCATCTGGTCGAGGTCTGCATTGCCGTAGAGTGATGACTTCTCTGCTGCATTTATAAAGTTGTTGGCACGCTCGATAGTCTGGTAAGCCGCATCCCAGGTGCTCTTGATGCTACTGCCGTCAGCCTCACCGTCAAACTGCTTCCAGTCGTTGTGGCTTACGCTTTGCTCTTCGGCAGAAGAAGTAGAGAATTCTACATCGCTGTTGAAGTTGAAGGTTGTGAGGTATGCATTGCCGTATGTGCTACCGCTACAAGTAGACTGGTAAACCGCATTCAACAAGCGGTCGGCTTCTTCTGTACTGCTGAACACTTGTTTGTCGGTCACCTTAGAAGGAGCGTCTACATCCAAGTAGTCGTTGCAGGAAGACAAGCCTGCCAGCAACAGACTGCACATCAATATATTTTTAATTTTCATATTGTATTTCCTTATTATATATTATATACCTAGTTTAGAATGAAAGGTTCACACCGAAGAGGTAGCTGTGGCTACGTGGGTAGCGGTTCCAGTCAACGTTAGGTGTCAAGCCATTCTGAATGTCAACTTCTGGGTCATAGCCTGAGTAGCCGGTGATGCAGAAGATGTTAGAGCCTGTAACATACAAACGGAGGCGAGAGATACCCCACTTCTTTGTAAGGGTTGTAGGCAATGTGTAACCGATTGTCAAGTCGTTAAGACGGAGGAATGAACCATCTTCTACGAAGTTGGAGAGGGTGTAGTTCTTGGTTACATCCTGTGGGTTCCACAAGGTCTTGCCGGCATTGAGCTCTTCGTAAAGATCGAGGTAATCGATGTGCTGTGAATTGCCCAACAGGCACTCGTTGAGGTTGTAGATACTCTTGGTTCCATCTGCATTCTCGATGTAGATATCTCCATGATAAACCCAACGGTTGTTATAGTCAAACTTCTTCAATACGTTGCGAGGATTGATCTGGCTGGCACCCTTTGCTGATGAAAGCTGGTATGCGGTAGCGTTGATCACGTCGAAGTCGAGCATGTAGGTGAAGTTGGCTGTGAAGTCGAAGTTCTTCCACTTTCCTGACAAACCGAAACCTCCCTGTACCTTAGGGTTGGTATTACCTACTACAGTACGGTCGTTGATGTCTATCTTACCATCACCGTTGATATCCTTCAGCTTGATGCGGCCAGGAGCTGTACCAAACAGACCTGTTACGGTTGGCTTCTCCTGTACGCCAGGGTTTTCTGCCAGGTATGCCTCATCATTGGCTGCATAGCTGAAGCCATTTCTGTGGAATTCATTGAAACCATAAAGGCCTTCGTATACATAACCATAGATAAGACCAACTTCCTTACCCTCTACGAGGCGGAAATTATCCTCTGAATCCCATGACTTACCAGGGATGTAAGCGTCTGTACCGTTAATCTTCTCTACCTTGGTCTTGTTCATACCCATGTTGAAGTTAGCAGAGAGAACATAGTCCTTACCGCGGAGGATATCACCATTAATAGAAAGTTCGAAACCCTTATTAGATACACGACCTACGTTCTGCCACTGCTGTGAGTAACCGGTTGTGGTAGGAATCTGGCACTTGTAGAGCAAGTCGCGTGTGGTGTTCCAGTAAACTTCAGGAGTAAGCGTAATGCGACCCTTGAAGAGAGAAATATCAGCAGCCAGGTTGCGTGTTACGGTAGTCTCCCACTTAATCTTGTTGTTAGGGAACAAACCGTCTGATGCATAATACTTGTCACCATTCTGGGTTGTTGTACTCTCACCCCAGCTAGGACCACCCTGTGCATTGATGTTATACTGATAGCGCCAACGGTCATCACCGATGTTGTTGTTACCGGAAAGACCGAAAGCTGCACGGATTTTCAACTGATCAACAACGTCCTTGTTCCACCAAGGCTCCTCAGAGATAACCCATGCACTAGAGATAGATGGGAAGTAACCCCACTGGTTGCCTGGAGCAAATCGGGTAGAACCATCGGCACGCATGGTACCTGAGAGCAAGTATTTGTGCTTATAGTTGTAGTTGATCTGACCGAAGTAAGATGCAATACGGTTAGGAGTGGTTACGCTTGATGTGCTAGCGTATGCAGAACCCAGACCCATGTTGTTGAAAGCATATCTTGGTGATGTGCTCTGTGGGAAGTAACGGGATGCCTGATAATTGGTTGTAGTCTGGGTATGCTGAACTTCCTGACCGAGCAAGAATGAGAAGTTGTGGTTCTCCTTCAGGGTTAAGCTATAGTTCAGGGTATTTGTCCATGTATACTTGAAACCACGGGTGTTTGTAATCTGAGCCACAGGCATGTTCTCGTTCTTGGCAGCCTCATCTGTCAGATAGCCGTAGAAACGGTTGTTGTCTGAGAATGACCAGAACTGGGCAATGTCTGAACGGAAGGTCAGGTTAGGAATGATTTCCCATGTGAGACTAGCCTGGTTGGTGAAACTGTAAGAATGCTTCAGCAGATAATTCTGATTGATGTCGTCCATAGGACTAGCCAACTTCCAGTAACGCTCTACAGAGAAGTCCTGCCACTCATCATCATAACTGGTAAACTCACGGAGACCATTGGTTGGCTTGTAGTTCAATACGCCCACCAAACCACCTGTACCGATGCCACTGGCACCTGCACCGAGATCACGACGATAAGTAAAACGAGGGTTTACCAGGAGATTAACGTTCTTAGCCAACTTGACATTGATCTTGGTATTCATGTTGGTACGGCGAACACCAGAGTTTGAGATAATACCATCCTGGTTGTGCTGGGTGAGAGAGGTGCTGAAGCGCAACTTCTCGTTACCACCATTTACGGTAACATTGTACATCTGGGTCAAGGCAGGATCGCCCATCAACTCATCTTGCCAGTCGTGGGTAGTCTTTGTCTTGTAGATGTCAAGGTCGTTAGGGTTACCGAAGTCACGGCGGAAGGCGTACTTCTTGCTGTTGCTGTCATAAGATCCATCCAACTGATACTTAACGAATTCGTAAGTATCCAGCATTTCCTGCTTGCCTGCCAGCCAAGAGAGCTGACCATAGGCATTGAAATCAACCTTCACCTTACCAGCCTGTGCAGATTTAGTAGTAACGATAACTACACCATTACCACCTCGTGCACCATAAACAGCGGTGAGGGAAGCATCCTTCAATACATCGATACTCTGGATATCGGTAGGAGGGATGTCGTTGATGTTGTCAGCCTGGAATCCATCGACGATAAACAAAGGTTTAGAGTCCTGGGAACTTGAGATGGCTGAACCACCACGAATACGGATGTTGATGTCGGCACCAGGAGCACCATCGACTGTGGTAACCTGTACACCGGCAATTTTACCAGCCAAAGCCTCAGCTGCAGAAGCCACTGGAACAACAGCAAGCTTTTGGCCAGAAATAGAACCTACAGAACCGGTGAGGTCCTTGCGGGCTTTACTTGTATAACCGACAACGACAACTTCGTTGAGCTGACTGTTGTCATCCTTCAATACGATGGTTTGGGCTTGCCCCCCCACTTTTACCTCTTGTGCCACCATACCGATGTAAGAGATAACGGCAGTCTTGCCGGCTTTCAGGTTAAGCGTAAAATTACCATCGAGGTCAGTAACTGTGCCATTTTTAGGGTTGCCCTTTTCAATGACAGATGCTCCGATCACTGGCTCGTTGTTTGCGTCCAGCACGGTACCTTTCACGACATTCTGTGCGAGGACAGAAGATGGAGTAAGAACCATCGTCGCTACTAGGCAGACTTTACACAATTTTTTGATTGCGTTCACCATGTAACTAACTTTTAAAATTTTACTATTTGTTTTTGTTTATGTAAATTAGGCCTTTAAGCATGCTACACATTATTATATAATATATAGGAGCCTATTACCAGAATTTTCTTAAATTATTTATTGCGTCTTCTAACATCTGAGAAAAAACTTCGGCTGAATCTATATAAAAGAATCCAAGAGGAAAGTTTCTTAATTTTAAATTTCTAGGTTGCGTCATTTATTTATCGACTACAAAAGTATAAAAAAGATTTAATACTACCAAGAAAATTGTTGTTTCTGACAGATACAGCGGATATTCTTATCTGTCTTTTCTTGTCAGAACGAGATTAGAAATCGAGGGTAATACCCTTCTCGTCAATCTTCTTATATGTCTTGTCGTTGACAGTTACATTCTTTGAGTTCTTGGCATCGAAGGTGTGGGTCTTTGCACTTACCTTGATGTTCTCAAGTTTCACGCCATCGGTACGGTTGATGACAATACCCTGCTGGGCATTGTTTACCTCCATATCCTTGATGTGGATATTGCTTACCGGCATCTCTGGAAGGCCGTTGAAGTAAGCTGCTCGACGGGCTGTACGGCAGATGACATGGTTGATGTCGATATTGCGGAAGCAAGGAGTTGTCTCATCTACCTTGAACTTCTGTACCTTCTGGCTCTTAGTCTCATCGCCATCGTTGAGAACTTCTACGGCAGACTTGCCACCGTAATAGAGATCGAAGGTGATGACATCTGTCTGGATATCAAACATTGACATGTTGTCGATGTAGATATTCTCTACTACGCCACCACGACCGCGGGTACTCTTGAAACGGAGACCTACATCGGTGCCGAGGAACTGGCAGTCGCTCACCTTGATATTCTTCACACCACCGCTCATCTCGCTACCAACAACGAAACCGCCATGACCCTTGAATACGGTACAGCCGTTTACGATGACATTCTCGCAAGGAATGCCGCGCTTTCTTCCGTCAGCATCCTTACCGCTCTTGATACAGATACCGTCATCGCCTACATCGAAAGTAGAGTTGACGATGAGTGCATTCTTGCAGCTCTCCAGGTCAAGACCGTCACCGTTCTGAGCGTATGAAGGGTTGCGAACCAATACATCTTCTATAAGAACGTTCTCGCACATCAGCGGATGAATGTTCCATGCAGGAGAGTTCTGGAAGATGACACCATTGAGCCAAACGTTCTTGCAGCTTACGAGACTGATCATTACCGGACGGAGGAAACGCTTGATCTCGTTCCACTCTTCTTCTGAAGCAGGAGTCTTAGGCACATTCATGTTGGCACTGTTGTCTGCCTTCAATGCACCTTCTGTTGGGAACCAGTAGTCGGCTCTCTTGAACGCACCGCCACGTGAAGTAATCTGCTTCCACTGTGCATCTGTAACCTTCTGCTTCTTCAAAGGACGCCAGTATTCTCCGTTTCCGTCGATGCAGCCCTGACCGGTAATTGCCACGTTGGTAAGATGATGGCCAGAAATAGGCGACTGGCAGCGGCGTGTATCCAGACCCTCGAATGATGTATCTATGAAAGGGTAGAGAGCATCATCAGGTGAGAAAAGGATAACAGCACCTTTTTCGAGATGCAGGTTGATGTTGCTCTTCAATACGATAGGACCTGTGAACCATACGCCCTGTGGAACGATGAGCTTACCGCCGCCTTTCTGAGTCAGCGCATCGATAGCCTTGGCAAAGGCTGTGGTACAGAGAGAAGAGCCATCGCCAATGGCACCAAAGTCCTTGAGATTTACCTCGTTGGCAGGGAATTGCGGACGGGTCACCTTCTCCATCTGGAATGGTAGATTCTCGTAAAGAGCATCATACTTCTTGATGTCGGTTGCCTGGGCACTTAGCGCCAACAAGCAAGCACATACCATGCTAAAAAATTTCTTCATCTATTTTTTCGGTTTGTTGGGTTATTATATATAAGCGATTTCTTCTGCAAAGATAAGTATTATCTTTTGAAAAGCCAAAAATAGAAAGGCTTATTCTAAATAAATCGCTGTAAACGTTTTCGTGAAGTGGGGGATATGATAAGATATAAGCGGATATATAATGATGTTATAAGTGCATATATATATAATAAGGTATATAAACAAAAAAAGGAGAGAAGTTCACTTCTCTCCATCTTGGTACCCAGACCCGGGATCGAACCGGGATGGATTGCTCCACTGGTGTTTGAGACCAGCGCGTCTACCGATTCCGCCATCTGGGCAAATACCATTTTGTTTATTTGCGGTTGCAAAGGTACTAATAATTTTTGAACTGACAAACTTTTTGGGAACTTTTTTTTCGAAAAATGCATTTTTAATGCAGAAACATTAAATTTTTGTTGTTTTTATAGTCCACTTTATTAAATTTCAAGAAAATCTTTGGCACTTTCACGGATAATCACTAACTTTACAGATGAATTTTGAAAACCAACAAAATATTAGACTCAAGATATGAAGAGTAACGGAAATAATTATTGTGTGATATTGGCGGGAGGTAAGGGCCGCAGACTCTGGCCTTGCAGCCGCAGCAACTATCCGAAGCAGTTTGTCGACTTCTTTGGAGTGGGGCGCACCCAGCTTCAGCAAACCTTTGACCGTATGGCAAAGATCGTGCCTGCCGACCATATATTTATCAACACAAATGAAGAATATGTTCAACTGGTAAAGGAACAGTTGCCTGAGGTTCCTGCAGAACGGATATTGGCGGAACCTATTTATCGCAATACGGCACCTAGCATGGCATGGGCCAATCATCGTATCTCGATGCTCAATCCTGATGCCTGCATCATCGCAACTCCTTCGGATCAGGCTATCTTCAATGAAGATGCTTTCCGGGAGAACGTATTGGAAGGTCTGGCTTTTGTGGCTGAACATGACCGTTTCCTGACGATGGGTGTGAAACCAACCCGTCCTGAACCTGGATATGGATATATTCAGATGGGTGAAGCTATCGGCAACGGATTGTATAAGGTGCAGTCGTTTACAGAGAAACCGGAAAGAGAGTTTGCCAAGATTTTTGTAGAGAGTGGAGAGTTCTATTGGAATACGGGTTTATTCCTTTCTAATGTGAAGTATCTGCGTGAGTGTTTTTGCAAGATTCTGCCCCCTGTACTCCGTGATTACGATAAACAGTATCCCGAATTCAGTGTGGAGACAGAGAATGCATACATGAAAGAGAGCTTCTCTTCTTATCCTAATATATCAGTAGATTTCGGAGTGCTTGACAAACCTAGCAATGTCTATATGATGAAGTGTGACTTCGGCTGGGCTGATCTGGGTACCTGGCACAGTATCTACGAGGCGATGCAGAAGAGCAGCGATGACAACGTGGTTATTGATAGCGATGTGATGATGGAGAATTGTCACAACAATGTAATCAAGTTGCCTAAAGGAAAGCTGGCTGTATTGAACGGACTGGATGGTTTCATAGTAGCCGAGAATGACAATGTATTGTTGATATGCAAGAAAGAAGATTCTTCTGCCCTGGTGCGTAAATATGTAAACGAGGTGCAGATGAAGAAAGGCGATGAGTTCGTCTAGGGGGTGTAATTTAAACTGTGTCAAGGCTTGTTCTTAACTTTC
>ULSS01053708.1_pt1 | contig 11495 bp, 9 predicted proteins | sample 1956901 | NCBI WGS metagenome assembly ULSS01 (sample SAMEA4835714, study PRJEB28245) | human gut metagenome | biome: gut microbiome; material: fecal sample | place: Denmark | collected 2008
TCCCTTTGACGAGGCGCAGGATTTCTGCTATACTGTATAGGATAAGCTGATTTTCCCCGCCTGGTGAAAGGGAGGTTTTATTTTGTCCTGTCTCGCAGCGGCTGCGCGCTGCCTGAAAAAACGACCGGCCTCATAGGCTCTTTTTATGCTGCTTTCATATTTTTATCATCCGGCATAGAAAGGGTATTTTAAAATGAAAAAAATCAAGGCGCTTTTCGCCTCCCTGTCCGTCACGCGCAGGGAGCTGCTTTTGCTGCTGTCCGGCAGCGCCATCCTGTCCTTCGGGCTGTATCAGGTGCACTCCATATCGGGCGTGACCGAGGGCGGCGTGCTGGGGCTGACGCTGCTGGGGCACCACTGGCTGGGCATATCGCCCTCCGTCAGCTCGCTGATCCTCAACGCCGCGTGCTATCTGCTGGGCTGGCGGCTGCTGGGGCGCGGGTTTGTGTGGCGCTCCATCGTGGCGGGCGGCGCGTTTTCGCTGTTTTACGCCGTGTTTGAGCAGTTTCCTATCCTGGTTCCCGAATTATCCGAGCACCCGCTGATCGCCGCGGTAGCGGGCGCGATGTTCGTGGGCGTGGGCGTGGGGCTGTGCGTGCGCGCGGGCGGCGCGCCGGGCGGGGACGATGCGCTGTCCATGAGCCTGGAGCATGTGACCCACCTTCCCATCCAGTGGATTTACCTGATCAGCGATCTGATCGTGCTGGGGCTGTCGCTCACCTACATCCCGCTGCGGCGCATCCTGTATTCGCTGCTGACGGTCATTCTGTCCGGGCAGCTGATCGGCATTGTGCAGCGCGCGGGAAAACGAGAGAAAGGCAGCGTGGCGTCTTGCGCAGGCAATGAAACTGTGCTATGATAGCGGCTGTATTCTTCAAAAACCGGGAGGCTTCGCTATGAAAAAGCAACGTATGAACGCCTATACCCTGGCCTTCACAGGCGTGATGGCCGCCATTGTCTATGTGGTTACGCTGTTTCGTTTTCCCCTGCTGGGCTCCAAGGTGCACTTTGCCAACGCCATGTGCCTGCTGTCGGGCATGCTGTTTGGCGGCGTGTACGGCGGCCTGGCCGCGGGTCTGGGCTCTGCGCTGTATGACGCTTTCCATGGCTACGATGTGATCAACATCCTGATCACCTTCGTCAGCAAGTTCATGATGGCGTGGGTGTGCGCGCGCGTGCTGTGGAGCAGGGATACCCGCAATGAGGGCTTTGTCCGCGCCATCGTGGCGGCGGTGTGCGGCGCGCTGACCTATGTGGCGCTGTACATGCTCAAGACCTTTATTTATCAGGCCTTTGTGTACGGCTATCCCATGAACACCGTATGGGCCACGATGCTGAGCAAGTTTATCCCCTCCATCATCAACGCCGGCGTGGCCATCGTCGCCGCGCCCATCCTGTACAAGACCATGCTGCCCGCGCTGCGGCATGTGCTGAACAAGAGCGAGCTGAAATAACCCTAAAGTAAAACACCTTCGCAGGGAAAACTTGCGAAGGTGTTTTGTTATTTACCTATTGCGCCGCTTCATCAGCTCTTCGATTTCATTTGCATACATTTCCCGCATGGCCTCGGCTTGCTCTGCCTGCCGTTTGCAAGCCTGCAAATAAGCGTCCGCCTCTCCGTTTGGATTGGCGGCCTGCGTCGCTTCGATCATATACCAGGCGGTTTCCAGATCAGCCAGGATGATGGGGATCCTCCTGCCGAATTTCTTCTCGATGACGCCGTCCGTTTGCAGCTCCGCGGCAATGCCCGCAATCAGGCTCAAAAGCTCGGGCAGGCCGTTGGGGCCCTTGCCGATATAGCGCATTTCGCTGTCGTAATCCAGCGTGTGATCCTCATAGCCAATCCGCTGCACGCCCGCAGCTTCATACCAGTCGATCAGCGCTTCCGCATATTGGTTTGGCTCCCAATAGGAAATCACGGGCTGCTTCAAATCCATGTCCCAATACGCCGGATTCCAGCGCTCCTCGTCCTCATCCGCAGGCGCGAAAAAGGGATTGGTATGCTTGCCCATATCCGATTCGCATTTATACAGCATTTGAAATTCCGTCAGGTTAGAATAACCCCGATAGGTATGGGCCTCGTTGGGATAGATCAAAAACATGATCGCGTATTGATCCTTCGCAGGCCATGCATTCAGAATTTCAAGGATTCTGCCGCGAAGCAGGCTTTTGAATTCCATCGTACTGTCATCCTCCTCGCCCAGCGCACTCGCGCAGGGTATCAGCATCAGCGCAAGCAATAGACACAGCAGCCGTTTCACGCGCACGCCCCCTTCAAAAAAGTGCCAGAGCACAGGATAGCAAATTGTTTCGCCGCTGTCCATCGCCCGCGCCATAACGAAAGCCCCCGGCTGTCTCATGCGAAACAGCCGGGGGCGCTTATCATTTGCTTACAGACCCAGCTCCTTGCGGTAGCCGTCCAGCTCGGGCGCGTTGCCGTATACAAAGTGGTCGGGCAAAATCTCGCACCACTCCGGCTTATCCACCGAGTAGTCGTGCACCGACGGATCGTACACCAGCAGCTTCTTGCTGCGCTCCAGATAGGGATTGGGATTGGGCACGGCGGACAGCAGCGCGCGGGTGTAGGGATGCAGCGGATGACGGAACAGCTCCTCCGCCTCGGCCAGCTCCACGATGCGGCCCTTGTGAATGACCGCGATGCGGTCGGAAATGAAGCGCACCACGCTCAGATCATGCGCGATGAAGAGGTAGGTCAGGTTGCGCTTTTTCTTCAGCTCGTTGAGCAGGTTCAGCACCTGCGCGCGGATGGATACATCCAGGGCGGAGATGGGCTCGTCGGCCACGATGAACTCCGGCTGCATGATCAGGCTGCGGGCAATGCCGATGCGCTGACGCTGGCCGCCTGAGAACTCGTGCGGGAAGCGGCTGGAGAACTCAGGCAGCAGGCCCACTTCCTCCAGCGCGTGCTGCACCTTATCCACGCGATCCTTGTTATCTTTATACAGGTGATAATTGATGATGCCTTCGGATACGATATAGTCCACCTTGGCGCGCTCGTTCAGCGAGGCCATAGGATCCTGGAAGATCATCTGGCAGCTGCGGATGACCTCGTTATCCAGCTCACGGCTGATCTTGCCGGTGATGCGGCGCCCCTTGAAGAGCACCTCGCCGTTGGTGATGGGATTGATGCGCACGATGGCGCGGCCGATGGTGGTTTTGCCCGAGCCGGACTCGCCCACCAGCGAGAAGGTTTCGCCGCGGTAGATGGTGAAGTTTACATCGTCCACGGCGACAAACTTCTTTTTGCCCGAGCCAAAGGTGATCTGCAGATCCTTCACCTCGATCAGCGGCTCACGGTCGGGCCGCAGATGGGGATGATCCATGTGGGAGATGGGCTCAGCGTCCATCAGGTGCTGGCTGCTGAGCTTGCGGATGGTATCGGGCTGGTTGATCTTGGGCGCGCGCGGATCCAGCATCCAGGTCTTGGCCTGGTGCGTGGGCGTCACGTCAAAGAGCGGCGGCTCCTCCAGGAAATCGATATTGAGCGCCTGATGGTTGCGGGGAGCGAAGGAATCGCCCACCACCTTGTTGAACAGGTTCGGCGGGGTACCATCGATGGCGGGCAGCTTTTCGCCCTTGACGCCCAGCTGCGGCAGCGCGCCCAGCAGCGCCCAGGTGTAGGGATGCCATGCATCGAAGAAAATCTCGTTGACCATGCCGATTTCCACAATCTGGCCGGCGTACATAACCGCCACGCGGTCGGCCACGTTGGCCACCACGCCCAGGTCGTGGGTGATATAGATGATGGTCATGTGCTGCTCGCGCTGCAGCTTGCGGATCAAATCCAGAATCTGCGCCTGGATGGTTACGTCCAGGGCGGTGGTCGGCTCGTCGCAGATCAGGATCTGCGGACGGCAGGCCACGGCGATGGCGATGACCACGCGCTGGCGCATGCCGCCGGAAAACTCATGCGGATACTGATTATAGCGGCGCTCAGGATCGGGGATACCCACCAGCTCCAGCATGTGGATGGCCTCGCGCTTGGCCTCGCGGCCGCGCATGCCCTGATGCAGCTCGATGGCCTCCTGAATCTGCACGCCGATTTTCTTCAGCGGGTTCAGGCTGGTCATGGGATCCTGCGTCACCATGGCGATCTTGCCGCCGCGGATGGTGCGCCATTCCTTCTCGGTAGTAAACTTGGTCAGATCCTGGCCGTTATACAGGATGGAGCCGCCGGTGATGGAGCCGTTTTTATCCAGCATGCCCACAAAGCACTTGGTAAACACGGACTTGCCCGAGCCGGACTCGCCCACGATGGCCAGCGTTTCGCCGTCATACAATTCCAGGGAGCACTTGCGGATGGCGTTCAGCTTTTCGCCGCGCAGGGTGAACTGCACCTCCAGATCCTTGGCGGCCAGAATCGGCTCGGTGCTCAGGATCTGCTTGGCGCGCTCCTCAAAATTGATGCCGTATTTTTCAATGACCTGTTCGCTCATCTTGTCCCCTCCCCTTACACATGGTTGCGCGGGTCGCACGCATCGGAGAACGCATTACCCACCAGGTAGAAGGTAATGGTAATCAGCGATACGATGGCCGCGGGGAAAACCAGCAGGTAAGGATAATCCAGGAAATAGCTGCGGGCGTTGCGCAGCAGGATGCCCAGCGAGGGCGTGGAGATATCCAGCAAGCCCAGGTAGGACAGCGTGGTTTCATAGGCGATGATGCCCGGAATGGACAGCGCCAGGCGCAGGATGATGACGCTGACCAGATACGGGAAAATGTTGCGGCCCAGGATGCGCATCAGCGGCGTGCCCAGGCAGCGGGAGGCCAGGTTATATTCGCGGTCACGGTACATGAACACAAGGTTGCGCACATTGCGCGCCGTGCCCAGCCAGTAGAAGGCGACCATGGCGATGCCCATAATCAGCGTGCTTTTGCCAATCATCAGGGCGATCAGGGTCATGTAGATGATCGTGGGGATATTGTCGATAAAGTTGTACAGCTCGGTAAAGAAGCGATCCAGCTTGCGCACATAGCCCCATACCAGGCCGATGCACACGCCCACGAAGATCTGACCCAGCGATACCGACACCGACAGCAGGATGGACGTGCGCGTAGCGCTCCACACCTGACTCCAGTAATCGCGGCCCAGGTTATCAGTGCCAAACCAGAATTCCTTGTTCGGGCTGGTAAACATCAGCTTGGTATCGATGCGCAGGTTGTTGGCGTCAAACCTGCTGATTTTCACCGCCACAAAGGTGAAGATGAACAGCAGCACGAAAACGATGGCCATGAACACGGCGGACTTTTTCTTCAAAAAGTTCTGCCATACGCTTTTCCAGTAGGAATAGTTGCTGTAGCCGATGCGCTCGGCGTCCTGCGCCTTGTACTCGGCAAAGCTGAACAGCTGCTTTTCGGGCATCTGCGCGCGCGCATCGGAATGCACGCTGCCTAAATGATACCGCTTATCCAGATTGGTGTCAATCGCGGTTTTATCCACATCCAGATCTACGACCATTCTCTTAGACATCAGCGCGTGCCTCCTTTCTCAACCAGCGAAATGCGGGGATCCAGCAGCGTCATCAGCAGATCGCCCAGGAACAGGCCGATAATGCCCAGCGAGGCGTACAGGATGACCAGCGCCTGCACGCAGTTTACGTCAAACTTGGCGATGGCGTCGGGCAGCAGGTTGCCGATGCCCGGCACGGAGAAGAAGCGCTCCACCAGGATGGAGCCGCCCACCGTCAGCAGCACCGAGTAGGGCAGGTACTGCGCCAGGGGCAGGAAGGCGTTCTTCATCACGTGGCTGAACATCACCCGCGTGCTGGACAGACCCTTCAGCTTGGCCAGGCGGATGTAATCCTTGTTCAGCTCATCCACCATGTAGCGGCGCATCCACAGCATATAGCTGGCGATGGAGCCCAGCGACAGGCAGATGATGGGCAGGATCTGCGAATAATTGAACTTGCACTGCATGCCAAACAGCATGAACTTCCACACCTTGCGGCCGGAATACATGCTGGGCAGCCCCAGCAGCCGCGCGCCGAACACCATCACCAGCGAGTAGGATACCAGATGCGGCACCGCGTTGATAAAGATGGTGAAGGCCGTGCCGATGTGATCGTACAGACCATCCTTGAACCGCGCCTGCAGGATGCCCGAGGGCACGCCGATCAGGAGCGAAAACACCAGCGCAATCAGCCCCAGGCGCATCGAGATGCCAAAGCGGCTGGCGATGATGGAGGTCACGCTCTTGCCCGTCTGGATACGGTGGGATACGCCAAAATCGCCATGCAGAAGAATGCCCTTCAAATAACGGCCCAGCTGCACCAGGGGATGATCCAGCATGCCCGCCTTTTCCAGGATGTCATGCTGCTGCTCGTCGGTCAGCTTAATCAGCTGTTCCTCGGTGAAATAATAATCGTTTGGCAAAAGGCGCATCAGCAGAAATACCACGCAGACAACCAGAAAGATTGTCAGCAGGGACTGCGCCAAGCGCTTCAAAATGTACTTTGCCATCGGTTCATCCCCTTTGCTGCATAATTACTGTTTTAGGGCATTATCGCCCATAGGCTGCGATAATGCCCTAAGACAGCACCCTTGCGTTGGCAAAAACGCCGCCGTTAAAATGGGAAAAGGGGCGGCCTTCCCGAAAGAAGGCCGCTCCTTCGGTTTTAAGTGAAAATTACTTGCCAGCCTTGAAGGCTTCGTAATCCTCGGTGGTGTACAGATCGCTGTTGGTTTCCCAGTTTACATAGCGCTCGGACTGGTTGCCGTAAGCGGTGTAGATCTTGGAGTACTCGTTGATGGAGGTTACCTTCCAGGTCACTTCGTAGCTCCACGGAATCGTCAGCGCGTGCTGGATCCAGAAGGCCTCGGCCTTGGCGAAGGCAGCATAGCGGGCGTCCAGATCATCGGTGATGGCCTTGGCCGTATTCACCAGCTCGGTGAATTCCTTATAGGTGGCGATCAGCTTCTCATCGGTGGCGTTGTTGATCTTGGAGTAAGCCTTGGAATAGTAGGCGTTATCGTCGCCGTAGGTTTCCTGACCCAGGAAGTTGACGGGATCGGCGAAGTCAGCGCCCCAACCGTTGATGTAGATGGAGGCCAGCTGAGGATCACGCACTTCGGTGTTCAGCTTGGAGACGTAGGTGCGGATCTCCAGCACCACCAGGTCGTCGCCCAGGCAGTCGCTGATGATCTGCGCCAGGGTGTCGGCGCTGTCCTTCGCGGTCTGGCTGGAGCCCATGATATAATGGGTCATCTTGACAGGCAGCTCAACACCGGCGGCAGTCCGCTCTTTGATGGCCTTGGCCTTGTATTCGGCAGCCTTAGCCGTATCAACACGGGCGAACTTTTCGCTGTCGTACTGCAGGCCCAGCTCGTCACGAACCATCTGCGTGTAATCCTTGCCCTCGCTGTTTACAGAAACGGCGTTGGCGGTGTAGCAGAAGTTCTGGCAGCTGAGGGGATGGATGAAGTTGGTGCGGGCCAGATAGTCGGTAATATCCAGGCCGTAGTACAGGGCCAGACGGAAGTTCTCGTTGGCGATGGCGGTGTTCCAGTTGGTATCGGCAGAGCCGTCTTCGTTCTTCTTATCCCAGCAGAAGTGCATCTGATAGGAATACTTGGTAGGACGAGCTTCAACCAGGTTGTCGTGGAACTCGTTGCCTTCGTTGTTGTAGATGGTGCTCAGGTTGGCCTGGATCAGATCGATGTAGTCCAGGTCGCCGGCAGAGAACCACTGGAAGGCCACGTCCGCAGACTCAACCATCTTGATGGTGACGGTGTCGAACAGCTTCACGTTGTCCTTGTTCCAGTAGGCTTCGTTCTTGGACAGCACCTTTTCGTTCTGGTAGATGTACTCAGAGCAGGTGTAGGGGCCGTTGTACCACATGGTGGTGTAATCAGCGCCGAAGTAGCCATCCACGCCGATTTCCTCGATCAGCTTGGCAGACAGAGGAGCCAGGCAGTTGTAGCAGGCCACAGAGGGGAAGTAGCTCAGCTTATCCACGCAGTGATAGATCAGGGTGTAATCATCGGGCGCTTCGAGGCCAACCATCTCCAGGAACTTTTCAGTGCCCAGCTTCTTGGCTTCTTCTTCGCCCAGCTCCTTGGTGTAGGCGTAGTAATCGCCGGCGCCCTTGATCATTTCAATGGGCATGGAGGTGTTGGCGGCCTGGTTCTTGCCGTAGTTCAGCACCCATTCAAGGCCGGTGATCCAGTCCTGCGCAGTGCAGTCCGCCTTGTAGTTGCCCTGATAGTCAACCCAGGTCACGCCCTCATTGAGCTTGAAGATCCAGGTCTGGCCGCCATCGGGAGAAGACCACTCCTTGGCAACGCAGGGAACCAGTGCGCCGTTAGCGTCGTTGGTGAGCAGATGATCATAGAAGTTGCTCAGTACGTTCAGATCGACAGCCGCCTGAGAATAGTGGTAGCACCAGGTCTCCATTTCGCGGTTCGTCGTCTCGTAGGCACGCAGATCCTTGATCTCGTCAGCGGAAGCCGTAAAGGCGATACTGGTGAGCACAAGCACGAGAGCCAGTACGAAGGACAAATACTTTTTCATGTTCGTTCCTCCTTGTCGTTTCTACACAGCACAGGGCGGTTGCGCGCCGTCTTTTTTGTGTATAGCGGGATTATACAGAAATTGGCGGCGTGTGTCAAGCGAATTGCAACTCAAATACAATTAAAATACACATTGCCGCCGGTTTTCAGCAGGCGGCGCGATGGATTTGAATTAAGAACGTTTCAAACTTTCATGTTCCTGTTCTATTTGTTCTATTTGGGCGTTGTTTTTGAACATGAAATCGTGTATAATCATGTAGGAAGGTGATTTTAATGATCGAAAAAATCCGCGCGATATACAACCGCGCGCTGCTTCGCCCCATGATTTATATGGCGACCAACCGGTTTTTAATCGCCCTGATTCTGCTGCTGCTGGCCAATCTGCTGCTTTCGGGCGCGCACATTAAAATGTATGCGGCGCTGCTGCTTGGCGTGTGCTTTGTGCTGCTTGCCTGGATTGCCTGGCTGCGCCTGGACGGCGTGCGCCTGCCCAAGCTGATGATGAAGCGTGTGAACATCCGCAAAAAGCCCGTGCGCAGCTATGGCGATATGATCGACTACATCGACGAGCAGCCTGTTACCTTCGACGACCTGGACGACGCCGAAAAGGATGTGTGCTGCCTTCTGTCCGACCTGGCCTGCGCGGCGGTCTTTCTTGTGCTTTCCTTCATTATATAATGTAACGCGCCATTAAATGCAGAACGCCGCGTACAGCGGCACGGTCTTTTTGCCGTCCTCAAAGCCGAAATTGCGCGCAGATAGCTTGATGGCATAGTCCGGCGCGAAGGTATCCATATACACCTTCAGGCTTTTTGCCCGCGTGTTATCGGCGGATTTCACCTCGATGGGAATCAGCCTGCCCTCGCGCTGGATGACAAAATCCACCTCCGCGCCGCGATCCGACTCCCAATAATAGGTTTGATAGCCGTTGGCGATCAGCTGGGTCTGGGCATAGTTTTCGGCCATGCCGCCCTTAAAATCGTTCAGCTCCTCCGACATATACAGAATATCGGCCGCCGCCAGGTTTTTCTTGGCGCACAGCAGGCCCAAATCCGAAACATACACCTTGAACGCATCGATATCCCGATAGTTTTCCAGCGGCTTTTTCACCTGCTCGGCACGGTACACCCGCGATATCACGCCCGACAGGCACAGCCATTCCAGCGCGTTTTCAAATTCCGCCGCCCGCGCGCCCTTTTTAATCAGCTTATACTGAAACCTGGTGTTCTTTTTAGATAGCTGCACCGTCACGTTATCGTAAACAAGCCGGGTTTTTTTGATTTCATTCTGCGTGTTATACTTGCTCATGTCGTTGAGATAGCCAGCGAGAATCGTATCCTGCGTGTGACGGACAAGCACCTGATCCTGCGTCTGGGCGTATTGCAGCACGCACTCGGGCATACCGCCGACCGTCAGATACTGACGGTATCGCTGCATGGCCGCCTCATGCAGGGCGGCAGGCAGCGGCGTATCCGTATCAAAGCACGCGCGAATGCGCTGCGCCAGCGCTTCCTCGCCCACAGCCAGCAGGAACTCCTCCATGTCCATCGGATACATGGTTTTCATATCCACCTTGCCCACGGGAAAGGAGAAGGCTTCGCGGTTCACAGCCACGCCCAGCAGGCTGCCCGCCACAATGATATGATACTCCGGCGCATCCTCGTAAAAATACTTCAGGCTGGTCAGCGCGCGCTCGCATAGCTGCACCTCGTCCAGCACAATCAGCGTTCTTTCGCGCACAATCGTCTGCCCGGCAATATGCGAAAGCACGGGAATCAGATAATCAGGGCTGATATCCTCGGCAAACGTCTGCGCCAGCCTGGGCGAGGTTTCAAAGTTGAAATACGCAACGTTATCGTAATGCGTGCGGCCAAATTCCAGCACGGCATAGGTTTTACCCACCTGGCGCGCCCCCTGCAGAATCAACGGCTTGCGATGCGGGCTGTTTTTCCACGCTTCCAGATAACGCATGATTTTACGATACAAAAAAATCCCCTCCCCAGTGATGGTTCAGGGATAGTATACCAATAATTCATGTGAAAATCAATGATTAATTCTCAGATTTTAGCACTGATCTACATGAATATTTTGTCGATATTTACATTGATTTGCGCGTTGTCTTTTCCGCCGACTCGTTTTTTGCGTCCTTATCCTCCCGTCCGCCAAAGGGCAGGCGATCCAGCAGCGCTCCGATGGGCAGCTTTTCCAGCACGTCGCGCATGTCCTTCTGCGGCATGGAGCGGCGCAGGGATTGATACAGCAGCCGCGCGGCCTGCAGCGTCAGCGCGCGGGTTTCGGGATCCAGATCCATCACGGCCTTGAGGGCGGCCAGCTTGCGGTGCTCGCGCACATCGCGCACGGTTTCGGCCTGGGTAGCGCTCAGGGCGGCGTACAGGCCATTGATCACGCGGCCGCGATCCTCCGCCGGCATAGCAGCCACCCAGTCCTTGAGCGCGCGGTCCATCAGCTGGCTGGACGCGCTGAGCTGCTGCAGCTCCACAAACCCGCCGCGTGCAATCTCCCACTGGTACACATTATGCTGATAGATACCCACGCTGCGGCTTTCCACGATGGTGAAGGCCTCCTCATGCTCCAGCAGCATGCCCACCACCGAGGAGCGCGGCAGATAGGTGCGCACGCGGGGCAGGATGCGCGCAAAGCCCGTCTGGCTGATCACCTGCTGGGTGAAGCCTGGGCCGTCAAAATTGCGCACACCCAGGATGCGCTGCTGCACCTCGGGCACACAGAAGGCCGCGGCGTACACAGCCAGGTTGCCGCCCTTGCTGTGGCCGCACAGGTAGATGCCGCCCTGCGTGCGCTCCGCCACATCGCTCAGATAGCGCACCGCGTCCAGCTGCGCGGGCACGACGGTGGAAAAGGCCATGTTGAAATCCTCTTTCCAGCCCACCAGCGTGCCGTCCGTGCCGCGGAAGGCGACGGCCGCGCTGCCGTCGGGCAGATGCAGC
>ULSS01011303.1_pt1 | contig 11398 bp, 11 predicted proteins | sample 1956901 | NCBI WGS metagenome assembly ULSS01 (sample SAMEA4835714, study PRJEB28245) | human gut metagenome | biome: gut microbiome; material: fecal sample | place: Denmark | collected 2008
TTTTCCGTGTCAATGTTATCAGTGACGGTGACCCGTTGGAGATCTACACAGAGAAGGACGGGGGCGTGATTTTCCGGAAATACTCCCCTATGGGAGATTTGCAGGAATTTGCCGCTCAGATGTGCGAGTCCATCGGCTCAGCCACCGGGCATATCGCCGCAGTCTCCGACCGGGACAGCATTATCGCCCTCCACGGCGCCCCCAAGCGGGAGCTGATGGATAAGCCCAACTCCGCCGAGCTGGCCCGGCTGATGGAGCAGCGGCGCAATTACCTCTTCCATCCCGGGGACACCCCGGTGTTCGCCGCGGACGGAGAGGAAAAGTACCGGCTGGGGGCGGCCAGCCCCATTCTCTCCCAGGGAGATCTGATGGGCTGCGTCATGCTCCTGCTGGGAGAAAACGACGGACCCCTGGCCGAGGGCGACCAGAGCGTAGCAAAAACCGCCGCCGGATTTCTCGGGCGGCAGCTGGAAAGCTGAAAAAAGATGTCATTGCGAAAAGCTCACACTGGCGGGTAATCTCCCTGATTTTCAAACATTTTGGTTCATCAAAAGTTTTTACGTCTAACCGGGGGATTGCCACACCAGTGTGAGCACTGGTTCGCAATGACAATGTTCTATTAGAACACACTGGTTCGCAATGACAGCTTCATCGTTCCTTACGCTTTTCACTGGCAGTGCTCTGAATGGAGCAGCTGCCTTCTATTTTATGAACTCAAAGGACTCCACCTGGTTGGTGTCCTTGTTCAGAACCACGGTGGCCTGGCCGATTTTCGTCATGACCCCGTCCTCGGCTACGGCCTTGGCCTTCGATTTGGACAGGCCTCGGATGGTCTCCAGATCCTTGTCATAAGCCCCAAGCTTCCCTTCGTCCACCTGGTACACCGCCACCTGGTAGGTGGTGGTCTCCCCCAGGAATTTCTTGTACGCGCTTTCCACCGTGGTCACCAGCTCCGCATCCTGATACTGGTCGGTCTGCTCCCGGACAATATCCGTCATCCGGGTGTTGATGTCGTAGCGCTCCTGCTGGGTATAGCTGGCGGAAAGGGAGGTATGGTCATAGTAATAGGCCAGATAGCCCACCACGCAGCTGACGCCGATGGCGAAGAGCACCAAAAGCAGCACCAGGTGCTTCTTGTCGAATTTCAGGTCCGAGCCGGTGGGACGCTTTTCCGCTTCCGTGCCATCGCTGACGGGAGTGTAGGTCAGCTTCATCCGCCGGGTGACGGGGATCACCACGCTGAGGAACAGGGTCAGCAGGAAGGACTCAATGGGGAACAGCCCCAGGTTCTTGATCACCGCGGGCAGAATCATAAAGGTGTAGGATTTTCCCAGAACCGCCGCGTAATACCACATGGAAACGAAGGAATTGAGGATAATATTCACAAACAGGTCCATGGAGAACCGAGCCAGAATCACCCGGGTCACCGTGACCTTCGCCCGGTAGAAGAACAGGGCAAACAGAACGCTTCCCGCTACCTCCACGAACATGTAGGGCAGGAAATACACGCCCCCCTGGGGGAAGAGCAGATAGCCCGCGAAGTCCGACACGCAGGCGGCCAGAGCCGCCACCACCGGCCCGAAAATCATGGCGCCCATGGCGTTGATCAGCGGCGCGCCGATGTTGATGTTCAGGTTCGGGGCCAGGGGGATCACCGTCCACTTCATGGACACCCGCAGGGCGATCATCAGGGCGGCGATGACCAGCATCTTCGTGTCCTTCAGCTCCTGGGCGGCGTCGTGCCAATAGGCTCTTGAGAAGGGATGGGGATAGAGATTTGGGGATTTTTCAATTTTTCGCATAAAAATGCCTCCTTTTCTTGCGGCAGCGGTTGACATAACAAATGTGTCTGCCTCGTCGAACCACTGCCCGACCGAGCATCGTTGCTGCAATCAAGGAGACTTCTCCCATATGCAACAGCGGGTGCGGTGACCCTATCGTGGAAAGCGTTCCTTCGTCCTCCGGGCAAACTCCCCGTCCCGGTGGCACTTAACGCAGGGTCTCCTACTCTGTTCACGGCACAATATACACGAATTGTCGGCAAATGTAAATAGTTTTTTCCAATTTTTTCTAAGGAAGCTCTGAAGGAATCGGCAAGAGCCGACAGCGAGAGATTTTAGTTCCAGGCAAGGTACGGGAAACGAGGGAATACTTTGTGTATTTCCCGTTTTTCGTACCGAAGCCTGGGGGCGAAAGATCCGCTGTTCGGCCGCCGACGATTCCTTCAGAGTTTCCTTAACTTTCCTGTGCAAAAAAAGTCGCACGGTTTGTGCTTACCCGGGGTTCCCTTTCGCCGGATTTCCCCTGGGGCTTGGCCTAAAATAAACGTACAAACTGATGCGGGGAGGATGGAACATGCAGTGTCAGAAGCTGAAAACCTACATGGAAACCGGTCGGGTGGTTTTTCTGCCTGCCCAGTCCATACACCCCAATCCGGCTCAGCCCCGGAAGGTCTTTGCTCCCGGCGCCCTGGACGAGCTGGCCGAGTCCATAAGGCTCCACGGCATTTTGCAGCCCCTGTCCGTCCGCCGTCAGGAGGGCGGCTATGAGCTGATCTCCGGAGAGCGGCGGCTTCGGGCGGCTCAGCTGGCGGGGGTCACGGATATCCCCTGCATTCTCATGCGGATGGACGATCTGGAATCGGGCATGGCGGCGCTGGTGGAAAATTTGCAGCGGCAGGATCTGGATTTTATCGAGGAGGCGCAGGGCATCCGCTATCTCATGGAGCATTTCGGGATGCGGCAGGAGCAGGCCGCCCGGCTGCTGGGGAAAAGCCAGAGCGCGGTGGCCAACAAGCTGCGCCTGCTGCGCCACAGTCCGGCGGTGCTGGAGGCACTGCGCGCCGCCGGGCTTACCGAGCGGCACGGCCGGGCGCTGCTGAGGCTCCCAGACGAGGAAAGCACCCTGGGGGCGCTCCGGGAAATCGTCCGGCAGAATATGAGCGTAGCCCAGACCGAGCGGTACATCGACCGACTGCTGAACGCCCCGAATCACGGTAGCTCCCGGGCAAATATCGGGGCGTTTCTGAACAATCTGACCCAAAATCTACAAAAAATTCAGCTGTCCGGGATTCCCGCCGTATCGGAACGGCGGGAAACGGACAGCCAGATCGTGCTGACGATTACGATACCCAAGTAGGGATTGGTGATACGGCAAAATCAAGCCATTGCAAGCACCATCAAAAGAAGCACTGGTGCGGGAGCACCCCGGCTCCCTTGTGTAAAGGGTGGTGCTCCGCGCAGCGAATCAAATTTACCATGACTGCCGGTGGCAGTCATACCACAATGTACTGCTGGCAAAAATCTCTGATTTTTGACTGAGGGATTGTCAAATTGTGGCAGGAAATGAATGCTTTGGGGGAACGCACTGGTGCGGGAGCACCCAAAGGCTCCCTTGTGTAAAGGGAGCTGGCTCGCGCGTCTCACGCAATCGCGAGACTGAGGGATTGTAAAACCACGCTTTATTGAGAGTGCCCAGAAAAGTAGGGGGTTCTGATCCCCTCAGCCCCAGTGTGCGCACTGGGGCAGCTCCCCTTGGTCAGCAAGGGGAGCCTTTTCGCTTTTTCAATCGTTCCCGGAAAATACAATGTCAAAAAAGCTCCCTTTGATAATTGACGGACAGCTCCGGCCAGCCGTTTTTCACGCCCCGGCGAACGACGGCCTCCGGGTCTTCCTCCGTGAAAAACAGGGCAAGGCCATCCTGCCAGGAAACCAGGGTGATGCCGTACTGCCCGGCGATTTCCTCGGCGGCTTTCTCCGTGTCCGTCAGAGCCATGAGCTGAGGCTCCACAGCCCCGGCGGTTTCCTCGGTCTGGGATTGGGTGCAGACCGGAGGCTGGACGGTGACGACGGTCGCCTCCGTGGGCTGAGGCTTTTGACCCCCGGCGCAGCCGGACAGCAGCAGCGCCGTCAGGCTGAGAAAAATCGGAATTCGCTTATTCATGATTGCTCCTTTTTCGGCATACTGCGCACGGTAATGGTGCACGAGCGGTTGGTGCCGTCGGTGGTTCGGATGGTGATCTTCGCCGTGCCGGTCTGGGTGGAGCTGAGCTTCAGCGTAAACCAGCCGTCCTTGCCGGAGCTGGAACCGCTGGCACTGCCCACAACGCTGGCAACCTTGGGGTTGCTGCTGGTATAGACGAAGTTGCTCACGCTGTAGCTCCCCATGCTCCGGGCAAACTGATCGCTGTAGAAAACCATCTCCCGGGTTCCACCCGGCTCAATGCCAACGGTTTTCCGATCCGCCACCACATACAGCTTGGTTGCGGGCGGCACCAGCCGGTAGGTGATGCTGTCCTGCGCCTCGCTGAGATCCTGGGATTGGGCGATCACCGTCAGGTACAGAGTGGTATTTGCATCCCGATCGTCCGCAAGGATGCTTTGCGCACTGCTGCGGATACTCAGTCGGCCGCCGGAGGTAAGGCCGATGTACCGGGCGAATTCCTCCGTCCGATCCCAGCCGTTGGAATCCTTGAGCGTCCAGCTCCAGGTAATCTTCTGATTGGTGGGTCTGCCATAGGTTTGGGCAAAGGTCACCTTGTGGCTGACGGATTTTCCCGCCGCCAGCAGGGGCTCGGAAATCAGCATTCTCCCCTGGGGTGCGGAGCTAAAAAGGGCAATGGTGGACACCGGGTTTTCCACCTTCACGGTAACGGTCTGCTTTTTCCCGGAGCCGTCCTGAGCGGTAGCAGTGATTTTCGCCGTGCCGGCCTTGTGCGCCTGGACGAAGCCATTGTCCGTGACGGAGACAATACTCGAATTGCTGCTGCTCCATTGCAGGCACCCGGCGTTATCCAGATACCCGCCCCTTGCGTCCATAGGATCGGCATTCAGGCGAACGCAGTCCTTCCGCTTGGAATACTCCCCTGGCTGCACGCTGTACAGGGTCAGGCCGGTAAGATTTCCCGCCCGGTCATAGCTTTCGGAAAGGGGGGCATAAGGACTGTCTGAAGCCCACGGAATCGAGGTATGGACGCTGGCGCATTTGGGGGCCACGGTCAGGGTATACTCCGCCCCCGCGCCGCCGCCCTCCGGGGGCTGGGCGGAAATGGTGATGGTGTCCCCGATTGGGGCATCCTTGGGCACAGAAAGCCTGCCGTTTGTGATTCGGGTGCCTTCCGGCCCCGCAAGAACCGACCAGGTAAACCGGCTCACCGCCCCCTTGGGAGCCGCCTGAGCCTTGAAGGTGAAACTGGCACCGGGAGCCAGAGAGGCCGGGCCGGTGATGGTCAGGTTTTCCACCGCCTGAGCCACGGAGACGGTGCATTTGGCGGTTTTTCCGCTGCCGTCCAGAGCCTTGCAGGTGATGGTGGTGCTTCCCTTGGTCAGGGCGGTGACCACGCCGTCCTCCACGGTGGCCACCTGGGGCTTACTGCTGCTCCAGAGCACCTCCGGTGTCACCGGTGCGCCCTTTGAATCCAACATCGTGGCCGTCAAATTGACGGTATTGCCGGTATAGCAGCTGATTCTCGCGGCGGAAAGGTTGATTTTCGCCACCGGATTCAGGGCTTTCACCGTCACCCGGAAGGGTTCGGAGGAAACCTGACCGGTTTTGGACGCCGCTGTCACTTCCACCCAGCCCTCGTCCCCGGCGGAAAGCCTGGGGGTGGTGAGTTTGCCGGTGGAAGCGCCGATGGAGGCTCTTGCCATGTTGTCCGACCGGTCGGAAATGCGCCAGGTCACGGTCTGCTCCACCGGAGCCTCCGGGTTCACGCCCGTGACGTTTGCCTGGAATTCGCCGGTCTTGCCGGCCAGCAGCTCCCTGGGGCCGGAAACGGTAACGCTTCCGATTTCTGTCCCCTTCTTTACCTGAATCCGGCAGGTGAGGACGCTGCCCGCCAGTCCCCCGTCGCCGACGGCCATGGCCTTTACTGTCAACGTCTGCCCGGCATACTCGGCCAGGGAAATGGGCCCATTGTACCGCTGGCCGCGGACGATTTGTCCTTCCCGAATTCCCGGGGTTTTGCCGTCCAGGGTATAGAGAAGGAACCGGCCGGTTCCGGTCAGGCACAGCTGGCCGTCCCAGGGAGCGGACAGAGTGCCGCCGTCGGACCGACTCAGCACTTCGCCGGTTTCCCCACTCCGGATTTCCGCCGTCGGGATGCCGGGCTTTTCCGACAGAGCCGCCGCGGCGTTGACGATGCCCGCTCCCAGGTCGCTGCCGCCCTTGGTGGCCGTAGCCTTCAGCCGGGCGGTGATCTGGGCGGGGGTGGCATCGGGATGGACACTCTTGTACAGGGCGGCTACCCCCGCCACCACCGGAGAGGCCATGGAGGTGCCGCTTTTGGGGCCGTAGCTTCCGTGATTGGTGGTTGACCAGACCGCCGCCCCCGGAGCGGCCACATCTCCCCAGGTGCCGTAGCTGGAACCGGAGGCTCGATTGTTGGTGCGGTCTACGGAAACCACGCCGATGACGTTGTCGTAGCCTGCCGGGTAGTTCAGGCAGTTGGTGCCGTCGTTGCCCATAGCCGCCACGACGGTAACACCGGCTTCCGTGGCTTCATTGATGACCTTCTGGAAAACCGCGTTGTAAGCCGTGCCGCCGATGCTGATATTGACAATCTGGGCGCCGTTTTTCATCGCCGTCCGCAGGGCGGCAATGAGCGCGGAATCATAAATATAACCCGCGGCATTCACCACCCGAAGGCTCAGAATCGCAGCCCCGGGGGCGATGCCCGCGCCGCCTTTGCCGTTGCCCATGGCCGCGCCGATAATACCCGCCACATGGGTGCCGTGACCCGTGGCATCGTCCAGGCCCAGGGACTCATTGCCATTGGTAACCTCTACCCTTCTCAGATTGGGCAGATCCTCATGGTTAGCCTTGACGCCGGTGTCGATGACCGCCACCGTCACCCCCTTGCCGGTGGTGACGCCCCAGGCGGCATAGCTGTCCACGGTGTCGTGCATATACTGATAGCGATAGGAGGTGGGATCCGTCAGATAGGGATCCGGATTTTCCGTGTTGTCCAGCCAGCTCCGCCAGGTCTGGGTCTGGGGAATGTCCTCGGAGAACAGGGCAAGGCCGGGATTTTCTTCCCATTCCCCCTCGTCAGGCGGCAGCAGGGCAATGTGATTGGGATAGGCCGCGGGAAGCCGGTCGGATTCCTGGGCGGCAGTCAAAGCCTCCACCACGGAAACGCCGTTCAGCCTCAGCGTGGCAAGGCCGTCCTGCCGGCAGACCAGCTCCGCCGAAAAGGCCTGGGCATAGGCCTGGGCGGTTTCCTCGGTATCTGCCCACACCAGAAGGATGCCCGACTCATACTGCGTCCCTTCCGTCAGGGAAGCGGTCTGCTGAGCCACCTGGTGGGAAATCATGTCCGCTTTGTCCGCCAGCTCTTCCTCGCTGAGGACATAATCCTCCGGAAGACCGGGCAGGCCGTAGGGAAGCGCCTCCGGCTCGGTTTCGGCGGTGGTCTCCGGAACCGTCTCCCCGGTCGTCTCAGCAATAGTCTCCCCGGTGGGTTCGGGAACCGATTCCTCCGTGACTGCCGGGGCAGTCTCCGTCGTGGTCTCCGGGACGGATTCCTCGGCAGACCCGGTCGTTTCCGGAGCCGCCGTCTCTGCCCTGGTTTCCGGAATTTGGGTGGTTTCCACAGGTTCGGTGCAGACGGCGGTGGTCTCCGTCGGCTCCTCCGCCAGCGCGGCCTGGGGCAGTGTGCCCATTGTCAGCACCGCCGCCAACAGGATGGCAATAATCCGCTTTCCATATTTCATCGGGAATGCTCCCCCTTTCTTAATTTCCGTCGGTAAACAGCAGCAGCGACACCCAGGTCACCACATTGGAGCCGTACTGGAATTCCAGTCCGTTTTCCTCCAGGGTGGGGATGATGTTGATGCCCTGGCTTTCCACGCAGGGGTGCATCTTCTCCGGGTGACGGCAGGGCTTGTTGTCCAGGTAGGCGCACCGCTTGCAGATGGCGCAGGCCTCGGTGGACAGAATGTAGGGCTCCGCCCCCAGGGAACGGAGAATGTCCCCCACCTGATCGGTCAGAGCCTCGTGGTCTGCCCGGGTAGCCAGGGTTGCCTGCAAATCGCTGATATCCGCCACCTCGGTGATGGTGGAGATCAGCAGGCACTTGTTGTAGCCCAGGCACTTTGCCTTGCATTCTTCCACCGCACCTACCCCCGGGGGGCAAGCCCAGGTGGTGCCGTACATGGCGCATTCGTGCTGACAAATCCAGCGCACCCGGTCAGAAAATTCCAGCTTTTTCGGCTCTATCCAGGCGTAGATGTACAGGGGCAGCTCAGAAAGAGCCGCTTCCAGCTTTTCGTAGTTCACGAAAATTCCTCCAAAATCTTCTTGCAGCCTTCCACCAGGTCCCGGTAAGTGGTCTCAAAATCCCCGGTGTACCAGGGGTCGGCCACATCCCGGGAAAGGAGCGGCCGGATTTTCTCCGGGTCATGGGGCAGCAGCCGCTCTAAGTAGCGGGCGTTGCTGCGATCCATGTAGTAAATCCGGTCGAAGTGCCGGTAGTCCTCCATGGTCACCTGCCGGGAGCGGTGGCCGCCCCAGGGGACGCCCTGGCGCTCCAGCTCCCGCCGGGCAGGGGGATACAGGCCGTTTCCGATTTCCTCCCGGCTCACCGCCGCGGAGTCGATTTCAAATTCCGCCTCCCGTCCGGCCCGGCAGACCATGTCCTGTAAAATGTACTGTCCCATAGGACTGCGGCAGATATTCCCGTGGCAGACAAATAAGATTTTTACCATTGTTTTCTTCCTTTTATATTGCTTTATAAGCCAAATAGTTTCGTTTTTCAGAATGCCATTGGTGTATAACCCATTATATTTCTTTCCTGTTCTTGTCCAGAAGCAGAAAGCCGCTATACCCATCCACACAGTATTCAATGTCCGGCTTCTTTCGATTCGCAATAATGCGTTGCAGAGCATCCCGAGGACAACCTGAAGTCAAAGGGATTTCTGCGCAGAATTTCTTCCTCGTAGGCCATCTGATACTGAACTCCAATTAAAATCTTTAAAAAAGATTTTAATTGCCTGAAGGGCATGGAGTTCATATGAGACTTGTTTTGTGATTTCTTTCCTTATAAATCACAAAACTGGCAGCGCCATTAGGCGATGCCTTCCTGATTAAAATTAAGATTTTAATCAGGAAATAGTATCAAAAGCGGGCTTCACAAATTCAATTACGGTAATCCCGCCATCGTGGTAGCTGGCTCCCGCATTTTCGATGCTGTTGATTTCTTCCTCTTTCTTGCGAAGCCCATCCAGCGTTGGCGCATACACCGCATGCCGCTTCCCACTGGAATCTGTGTAACGGTATTGATAAGTAAGATCTTTGCGTTGGCTCTCTCCTGTCCGAAGAACACGGCCTTTTTTATCTTTTCTCTTTGCGGACATTGTCAAACTCCTTTCCGCTGTGGAAAGAGCCTGAATTGACAGGATTATTTTATCATATCCAGATCCCGTTTTCCACAGCAAAATATAAAAACCAAACGAAAAATGCCATTTCCAGATACCGTTCAAAGGCTCGGCGCTTTATCAGCCGTTTGGAGCCAATCCACAAAACATACGGACAATGATCATTACTGGTCAAATTCCGCAGCTTGTTAATGCCGATGCCAAAATAGGCCGCCGCTTCTTCAAAGGTCAGATTTGCTTTTTCCCAAATGGGAACCTCGCATCTCAACCAGCAGCACCATCCTTTTCAAAATATTTTTCTGTTTCTGTTCTTTTCATGTAATTCATTCCCTTCTAAAATTGATTGTGAATGGAAAAGTACGTGTACCAGGTGTGCCATGCGTACCGATTCGGTACACTTGGTACGGGTAGTACACGTACTTTTGGGTTTGTTTTTACTTTTGCAGAAGCCGGATACCCCAAAAGCCTCTGGCAAAGCGTCCGTCGCCTATGGAGATTTTGTTGGTGCATTTTTAGCCCCCGGAAGGCTATTTTCAGCGTCGCTCCACCCGTGCGGGCTTGTTCAGGGGGGTCCAGCTCCCCCGATACCGATTGTCGTTCATCCGTGCCGGTTTGGTGTTTTGCTTTGTTCCTATATCATAGCACGAGTTAACTCACATGGTAAGAGGCAATGTTGCGCAAAAGTTAACTCATATTTTTGGCAATTTTGTGAGTTTACTCAGGGACGGCGCTGTGATACGATATTATCGAGGTGATATAGTGAGCACACAAGCGGAAAAAAACGCTGTCCTAAAATACCAGCGGGCACGGGACAATATCATGATCCGCCCGACGAAAGAAGAAGGCCAGCTGATACGCCAGGCGGCGGCAGACGCAGGTCAAAGCGTCCAACAGTACATACTTGACACGCTGCGCAAGCGCCGGGAAGCCGAAGAAGCGTAAAAAATCCCCCAGGCCGGAAGGCCTGGAGGATTGCTGCAATTTAGCACGATACGTTTTCTATTCTCATAAATCAGAAATCCTCGAAGAAAATGACGGCTTCCCCTTAAGGGAACAAAACCACGGTTATACTGCGAATTTCCCCTCAAAAATCCGGAATAAACCCCTTATCCGCCGACTCTGCCTCCTGGGTGAAGCCCTCCAGGTCGTTCAGGTACATCCAGCTGAGCACCGCCTGATATTCCTCCTCCGTCACCCGGCGGTCAAAGGGGGCGGGAAGGTTCCCCATAGGGGTGTACTGGCGCATAAGGCTGACCAGCACCTGCCCGGGGGCGAAGGTCTCCCCAATCCAGTCCAGCACCCGCAGAGAGTTGTCCACATGTCCGGGGAGAATCAGATGCCGGATTACCGTGCCCCGGAGGAGCTTGTCCCCCTGCCACTGAGGCGCGCCGGTCTGTCGTACCATTTCCCGGATGGCGTCCTGGGCCCGGGGAAAGTAGTCCGGCGCACTGGAAAGGTCGGCGGCCAGAGCACTGTCCGCGTACTTGAAATCGGGCAGGTAGATGTCGATTTTCCCCTCCAGCTCCCGGAGCGTTTCCACCCGCTCGTAGCCGCCGCAGTTGCACACCACCGGCACCGGGAGCCTGGGCTCCAGGGCAGGCAGGATGGTGGGAAGAAAGTGGGTGGGGGTGACAAGATCGATGTTTTCCGCCCCCTGGGCGATCAGGTCTTCGAAAATTCGGCGCAGCCCGACGGAATCAGTGGGCTTTCCCACGGGGCCGCCGCTGATGGCGGCGTTCTGGCAGTATTTGCAGCCCAGGGTGCAGCCGCCGAAGAACAGGGCGCCGCTGCCCCCGGAGCCGGCCAGAACCGGCTCTTCCCACATGTGGCGCATGGTTTTGGCCACCAGGGCGGTAGCCGGGCAGCCGCAGAAGCCGGTTTCGCCGGCGGCTCGGTTTACGCCGCATTCTCTGGGGCACAGGCGGCAGTTGGTGTAGTCCATGAAAACACATCCTTGTGATGAAATCTGATTTTTGGAAGGAAGGGGTTGTCTCGTTAAGTGCCCCTATGGGTCAAAATAGCCA
>ULSS01029066.1_pt1 | contig 11371 bp, 3 predicted proteins | sample 1956901 | NCBI WGS metagenome assembly ULSS01 (sample SAMEA4835714, study PRJEB28245) | human gut metagenome | biome: gut microbiome; material: fecal sample | place: Denmark | collected 2008
CGCTTGGCGCATGGAGAAAAGGTCATCCTACGAATGACACGCTAAGTCGGGAATGGTGAGAGATACCGATACGTATTATGAATACAAAACACCTATTTATAAATTTATTGCTTATGAAAACAATTTTACGAGGAATTAGTATGAGGTTGTCGCTCATTGCGATGGTCTTATGTTTATGCGCCGCATGGCCGGGGCATGGGCTGGCTTGGGGTATGACCGGGTCGGCGAGCCCGGCGGGAATGACACCCGGGGCTCCACAGAGCCAGGCGAAAGGGGAGGTACGGTTTTCCAATACTCTGGATCCTGTAGCTTATAGCTTTATCTACAAGTGGGATCCGATGGCTACTTGGAGCTTGAATTTCAATATCGAGAACTTCACGAAGGGCATGGCTGTACGTGTACAGCTGGCGAACACGGCGAATCCGGACGGGGTAGAGTTCCGCTTTGAGGATTCTGAGCCGGCGCAAACGTTAGACAATGGCGGCTTTTGGATACCGGACGAGAAGTTGACGGACTATGGATATAGCGTTGGGCTTCGTCTGCAAATGAATAGCTCGAAGGAGTGCGAGGCTGGCTATACCGTAAAAGTGTACAGCTCGCGAGACATGGGCACGGCTGCCCTAGCCTCTACCGGGCAAACGATACGATTTATGCTCGGTGATAAGGCTCCCGCTATGGGAGAGTTGTCGCGTACATCCGGCGATCTGAACGAGGATATCCCTTTTGCGATCAACGTGACGAAGGCTGGTTTCCTGCAGGGGCAACACGCTAAGATGAAGATTTATCTGAATGGCCCTTCTGAAGGCTTGACCCTTTCCGGGCAGAACCTAAGTAAAGAGACTGGTCTATATAATGAGCCTATATACGTATTAGATATTCCTTCGTTCTCCGCTACGCAATTCACGTTGATGGCTCACGCCACGGAGGAATGGAACGGAACGGTTCAAGTGGATATTTGTGATGCGGACGACAATAGGATAGTATATGGCGGCCAAGCACCGTTCGTTTTTCCGGCCAATAACTCACAGGACGATATAGCCGCTTTGAAAGCGATCGCCGAGGCCAATCCGCTGAACTCGGACTTGCAGAACTTCATCTCCAACAAGGATTACTTGAAAGACAGGGGATCGAACGATGGCTACAACGTGGGCGTGACATGGAACACCGAGTCCACGAGCCGGGTGAAAAGCTTCTTCATCGATGATGGTAGGACACAGACGGTCACTACCATGGATGTATCGGCGTTGTCCGGGTTAGAGCAGTTGGACTTGCAGAATACCCGGTTGAAATCCTTGGATTTGTCCACTTTGACAAAACTTCGGAGCTTGAGTTTGTATGGTAATGATTCGCTTACTTGGTTTACGGTGAAGCTCCCGAACTCGTTACCGGAGAATTTCTGGATGAATGGTTATACTACGATCATGGCCGGTACTCCGGTAGATGGCAATAACGCTTACGCCGCAGCAGGCACGGAGATCGATCTATCCGCTTACGCTACGGTGGGTGGCGTGAAATCGGTATATCAATGGTACCTTATTGATCGGGCTACTGGTAAACGGACGAAAGCGACTATGCAGGCGGTATCTGGCAAGGACGGTGCTTTCATATTTGAAGGAAAGCCGGGCGAATATTATAAGTGCGAGATCACAAACAATAATTACAGAGATTGGTGTATGGAGACACCAAGGATCAAGGTTGCTCGTGGCTCTGCAGACTACTCCCCTGCGGACATCGCCGGATTGAAGAAGTTGGCTGCCGATAACCCGAATATCACCCAATTGAAGGAGTTCGTGGATAGCAAGGGCTGGGAGCGCGAGAATTGGAACTCTTATCAAGACAATATCCGCACGGACTGGAGCACGGGTGAGGTAGGCCGGTTGACACATTTATATATCTGGTTCGAGTGGAACTCTACGGATACGATCTCTCAATTAGACCTAAGCGCTTTCACCGAGTTGAGGCATTTCGAGTGCGAGAATCACATGAATATCTCGAAACTGGATGTATCGAAGAACACGAAGCTGGAGCACTTGCATATATATAGTAAGAATCTGTCTTCTATTGACCTATCCAAATGTCCGGAACTGCGATATTTTAGATTCGGTACGAATCGCACGTTGGAGGGACGGTACCAAGATACGAAGCTGGCGGCACTGAACCTTACCGGTTGTTCGAAGCTGACGGAGCTTTACCTTGAGCATTCGCCTTTGGCTTCGCTGGATATCTCATCCTTCAAGCTATTGAGCCGTTTGGAGATTGAGTACTGCCCGAACTTGAAGTTGCAAGGTTTCGACAAGGTTACGAGCTTGACCTATTTGGCCTTGCCGCATACAGAACAGTTCGCGGATCTGGTAAAGAACCTGCCGGCATCTATCCGTCAGCTATATCTGCAAGATACGGAGTATGAGCTTCCTTCCTCACAAGTAGGGAAGAATTTGGAGTCGTTGGGATTGCCGGGATACGTGGAGAGTCTCGATCTGGCTCAGTACCCGAACTTGAGTAACTTGAATGCGGATGGATCTCTTTTGAGATATTCTACGGTGAAGAACTACCGGCAGATAAATTATGAGGGTTGGGGACGCATAACGCTTACTTCCCCCTCTCATCCGGGAGATCCATACTGGTTCGAGAACGGCGATACGATCGATCTCTCCTCGGAGGCCGTGATCGATGGCATAGAGACCGTATTCCTATGGGTAAACGCCAAATATAGGACAGAGGAGAAAGAGGCATTGAAGCCGGTGCCAAACCGTCCGGGCGTATTTGTGCTGAACAGCAAGGAGGAAAAGTATGGAGACTACTATTGTAAGCTGATGAACCCGAAGTTCTGTGAAATCACGGAGATCAATGTACGTTCCGGTTGGCAGATCGAGACCTCACGTATCCATGTGGAGACCACCGTCCCCCAAGTATTCGCCGAGAGCGACGTGGCTACCTTGGCACGTATCGTAGACGCTTCCAACAACAAGGCATTGAGCGAGTGGTGGAGCAGCGACGCATGGAAGACAAACGAGGGCTCACTGTATGCGCAAGCCGTTTGGAACGACGAGAACCCGCGCCGCTTGATACATTTATATATGTATGAGATGGGCGAAAGCTTTACGAAGAAGGTAGATCTCGCTGCCTTGGATAAGCTGGAGATCTTGTCGTTGACAGGCAATAGGGTGGAGGAACTGACCTTGCCGAAGAACAATACGGTATTGCGTTCTTTGATGCTGGGTGGAAACTATTCTTTGAAATCTTTGATCGTATCCGAGTATCCATCGCTGGAGTATCTGGATGTGTCTAGTACGGACTTGACGGCTCTCGACTTGTCTAAGAACAAAAACTTGAAGGAGTTGTTCTTGAATTGGACGATGCTTGACGGGGTAGAGAACAGCGCTTCGGCTTCGGGCCTTGCCGCTCAATTAACCGCATATGGCTTGCCTATACCCACTACCCGGATCGATTTGGCGGACTTCCCGGCCTTGATGTCTTTCAATGCCGATGGTTCGTGCTTGGAGTTCGCTAACGTGGAGAACCCGCGGCAATTGGAGGCTGCCTTCGGTGTTGTTAGGTTGCCGGTAGGTGAGGTTCGTCCGGGAGGTTTCGTGGCTTATGGGGAGACAATCGATCTTTCCTCACAAAAGATGGTAGGTACATCCGCCTCTCGCTTTACTTGGGTATTCGACGGCGATACGATCGACCATACGGACAGCCGCTATACGATTACCGAAGACTTGACCCCGAATTATCAAATTGCTGGTCTTGTAACCAATCCATTATTCCCCGGCTGGACGGTTCAGTACGATGCGTGGGTTTACACCTGCGATGGCGATGCGAACCTCGACATGCTGGTAAACGTACAAGACGTGACCGCTACCGTAAGCTACATCTTGCGGGACAAGGATAACATGATCCCCAACTTCGGTTTTGCCGAGGCGGATGTGAACTATAATAATAATGTAGAGATCGCTGACGTAATCGGTATCGTCAACCTCATCCACGGCAAGCCGGTTACCAAGGCCAGTGCACTGCGTTCTGAGGCCGAGGTTCCCGTACAAATGGAGCTCGACGCTGATAACTTCTTGACGATGAATAGCCAAGTGCCGGTAGCCGGTATCTATCTGGAGTTGGTGGGAGCCATCGACGAGATCCCGTTGCTGGGCGATGCCGCCAAGTTCCTCCAGGCTTCCAGCTTGAACGGAGATACCTTGCGTGTGATAGCTTATAGCTTGGATGGCCGCACGATTCCTTCGGGCAAGAGCCGTATCCTGCGTATGCCGGCGGGCGTTACCTTGGTAGGGGCCTCCTTCTCCGACGCGAAGGCCAACAGCTTGAGGTCCGGTGGCGATGCGATCGTGACTTCCAACGCCCCGATCGAGGCGATCAGCCAATTGGCAGCCGTGTCCAACTATCCGAACCCGTTCCGTGGCAGCACGACCTTCCGTTATCAGTTGACGGAGGCGGCCGAATCCGTGACGATCCACGTATTCTCTGCGAATGGCGCTTTGGCCGCGGTATTGAACGGTCTGCCCGGCGAGGTGGGCGATAACCAATATTCGGCCACGCTAACCTTACCGGCGGGCGTTTACTACTACCGCTTGACGGCGAAGACAGGCCATGGTGTGAAGGCAAGTAATACTAACATCTTTATCTGTAAGTAAATTATGAAAGTGAATCATATAAAACAATTATTCGTAGCCCTCTTCCTGCTGTTATCGGCGGGAACGGCTACCGCCGCCCAGTGGAAATTGGCGAAGACGAACCTGAACGCCGCTGGCAGCAAGGATACGCTCACGCTCGAAGTATCCGATAATAACACCTTTAGTTTCTCCTCCTTCCAGGTGGATTTCACCCTACCCGAAGGTATCTTGCTGGATGGAACTCCGATCCTCGGCGAGTTGGCCGTTGATCATGCGCTTACGTGGAGCAAGCGCACCGATGGAAGCTTCCGCTGCGTGGTGTATAGCGCGGGAAACAACGAGATGAAAGCCCCGGAAGGCAACGTGCTCCGTATCCCGGTAGTCCTGACGGCCTCTTTTGAGGGAGGGACGTTTACGGCGAAGAACGGACTCCTGTCCAACAAGGCCTCCAATGGACAGCCGGTGACGGACTTGAGCGGGGTGGCCCTTACGGTGCATAAGGAGCTGAAACATCTGGTGGTGAACGTGTCGGGCTTGGAGCAAAAGGCCAACCCTGTGTCACCTGCAAAATTGGGTTATACGGTCATTCCTGCTAACAAGACCCTTAAGGAGGCTTACTTTACGGATGCGGATTGCACGAAACCCGCATCCGATGCGGACCGCAAGAAAGAGGGTATCCTGTATGTCAAGCTATCCTATGCGGGTGACACTGACTACGCTGAGTTCGAGGAGGTCTATGTCATGAGTCTGACGAGCAAGATCGCTATTGACGCACGTAAAATCACGAAGCCGCAAGCGACAGGTATCAAGGAGGGGCAATTGCTTTCAACCTCTTTACTGTCCGGTGGTAGCGTAAAGGATGAAGATGGATATACGATTGCCGGTACCTTCGTTTGGACGAACGGGAATGCGGTAATGCCGGCCGGGAAGCAAAGCTGTTCCGTCACTTTCTATCCGGATAACTCTTCTTATTACAATACAGCGGAGGTGTCCGTGGAGGTTGAGGTAACCCCTACGTATCTAGTCACCGCTACAGGGACAACAGGAGGTACCGTAAACGTATTGGGCAAGACCGAGGATGACGTGTACGTGAAGGGTCAAGAGATCTCCTTGGTAGCCCTGCCTCTGCCCAATTATAAGTTCGAGAGTTGGTCGGTAACGGGCGCGAGCGAGACCTTGCCGGCGAATGATTCCATCTCTGTTAAGGCGGATAATAATAAGACCTATACGGCGAACTTCTCCCCGATCATGCATACGGTATCGATCGAGACGGCAGGCAACGGCAGTCTCTCTGTTAAGGCGGAAGATGCGGAGATTGCGTCTGGAGCTTCCCTGCGACAAGGTACGGTCTTGCAAATCGTGGCTACCCCGGACGTGAACTCCCAGTTGGAATCATTGACTATAAACAAGAAGCCTCTAGAGGGTAACAAGGTGACGCTTACAGCGGATTTGGAGGTCAATGCCGCATTCAAGCCAAAAGAGGGGGCACTTGTCTCCATCGATAAAGATGTGGCGAACGGCTCTATCTTATTATATAAGGAAGACGGCAGTTTGATCGCTTACGGTTCTTCCGTTCCTGTTGGTACGAAGCTACGTGCGGTTGCGCTTCCGGATGCCGGGTATAGCTTGGATGGCAGTGTCACCTTATCGGGCGTGACCGGCCCTACGAACGACCTGTGGACCGTGACAGGAGATGTTACGGCAAAAGCTGCTTTCGGTGCGAAGAAATACATGGTGAAGGCCTCTGCCGTAAGCAGCAACTCGACTCAGACCGCCTCCGGTACGATCACGTTGGAGCCATCCGGAGAACAACCTTATGGTACGGAGGTTCGTATAGCGAGTGCCGAGGGACAGAACGGAGCGAGACTGCTTACCATCTTGGCGAACGGTAAGGAAATATCTCAAAATGATGTCTTGACCGTAACCGGCGACCTGACGGTGACAGCCGTATTCGATCATCGGGTAAATATCGAGAAGACATACATCCTTTGGCCGTATCAAGAATACTACTACAGTGGCGTATCCCGCAATTTCGTGCCTTTCGCTTCGCAGACTTACGCTGGTTTCTCTTTTGAGGTCTTATATAAGAACACTAAGGGTGAGAAGACTGCTAAGGCAATCGATGCGGACAATTATACGGTCTTGTTGCATCGCGAAGAGGATGGTTTGTATAATGAGTTCAAAGGGGAGTATAAGGATGGTTTAGTGATCCATAAGTCCAAGGTCTCGGTAACGGAAGCGCCTACGAACGGAGGTAATCCGAAGACTCGCCCGGCAGAGGTGGACATCACAAGCACAACTACCAATGGCGTGACAAAATACGTGATTGAGCCTAACAGCGATGCGGCTAAAAAGAATTACGAAGGTACGGTTTACTATCATTCTACGAAAGATCCGGTAAACTTATCCTTTGGTGAGTCTATCCTACGTGCGGGAGGGGAACCGGTATCACCGATGGGCTACGTACGTGTCACTAATGGCGGTATGCCATACGACGCAACGGATGGTAAGGTTTCTATCCCCGCCGGTATAACGGTGACGCTGGAAGCTGTGCCTGCGGAAGGCGCTAAGTTCTCTCATTGGTCTGATATTGAGTCTAATCCTGTTGACGCAAAGAAGAACCCTCGGGAATATGTGGTAGCGGAAGGCTCTACGGGGGTTACTCCTGAATTTGTCGGCAAGGATAAACTAGAGTTCAAGTTAGCTCAAACCTCCTCCGTATATAACGGTGCGGCTCAACTCGTATCCGTGACAGGTACGGGCAACGAGGCTTGCCAGATCACGTTCTTCTTTGATGAGGCCTACACGCAACCGGCTGTCTTGAAGAATGCGGGTGATTATTATGTACGTATTTACCGTCCGGCTGATGCGGAGTATAATGAATATAAGACGGAAAAAGGATTGCGTTATACGATAGAGCAAGCTGAACTAGCAGAATCGAAGGTTACATGGCCTGCGGCTTCCGGTATCTTGTCCGGCCAAAAACTATCCGAGTCTGTTTTACAAGGCGGGCATGCGGGTATCGTTGCCGGAACATTCGCTTGGAGCAAACCGGAAACAGCGCCTACGTCCACCGGTCAGCAAGAGGTTGCTTTTACGCCGACCGATCCGAATTATAAGCCGGTTAGTAGCAAGATAGAGGTGAAGGTTGTTTCCGCTACCTCCTCTCCTTCCACGGATCCGGAAACACCGGTCACCCCTGTAGACCCCGTAGATCCGGAGAACCCGGATAAACCGGATCAACCGGATACGCCAACCGGCATCGAGTCCATCGAGGAAGGCATGAGCCTGTATACGGCCAATCAATCTATCTTCGTGAATATGCCTCAGCAGGTAGCCTTGAAGGTAGTCGATGTGTCCGGCATCGTTCTTTACGAAGGTTCGATTCTTGGCAAGGCTGAGATCCCGGTAGGGCATGCCGGAGTCTACTTCGTCCGCTGCGAGGCCTTCGGCGATTCGTTCGTACGGAAAGTCGTGGTTCGCTGATTCTGCCAATGCCCATCGTAAGGAGCTTATGATGGGCATTGTAAACACCTTATACTGCCCATCGTAACAACCTTACGATGGGCAGTGTTATTTTGTAAGGTATACGATCGTTTGGCTTACGGTTTATAATAAATAATAAGTAAAAAACTTCGGATTATATTTGCTGGTCTCGAAAAAGGCCGTATCTTTGCAACGTTGAAACAAAAACAATAAAGACAAGAACAATGACACGCAACTTGCAAAATAGTCTCATTATTTCTCTAAACATTATTCTACTCTGGGAACGGGATAGGAAGTGAGACTGTATGCTTTGCGAGCATTACGATAGATGAAAGAGCCTTTCTCACTTCCTTGTGAGAGAGGCTTTTTTAGTTAGTATAGGATATTAGTAAATTAAGAATATAAGATTATGTCAGACAGATTATTTATTTTCGACACCACCTTACGTGATGGTGAACAGGTTCCGGGATGCCAGTTGAATACAGTGGAAAAGATTCAAGTAGCTAAGGCGTTGGAACAGCTAGGTGTTGATGTGATCGAGGCTGGTTTCCCTGTCTCCAGTCCCGGGGATTTTAAGAGTGTGGTTGAGATCTCAAAGGCCGTGACTTGGCCGACCATCTGTGCCTTGACCCGTGCGGTGGAGAAAGATATCGACGTGGCAGCCGAGGCGTTGAAATTCGCTAAGCGAGGACGTATTCATACGGGTATCGGTACTTCTGATTCTCATATCAAATACAAGTTTAACTCCACGAGAGAGGAGATTATAGAGCGTGCGATCGCCGCCACGAAATACGCTAAAAAGTATGTGGAGGACGTAGAATTCTACTGTGAGGATGCCGGGCGTACGGATAATGAATATCTGGCCCGTGTCGTGGAGGCCGTGATCAAGGCCGGGGCTACCGTAGTGAATATCCCGGATACGACAGGATATTGCTTGCCGGATGAGTACGGGGCGAAGATTAAGTATCTGATGGAACATGTGGATGGCGTACATAACGCTATTCTTTCCACTCATTGCCATAATGACTTGGGTATGGCTACCGCGAATACCGTACAAGGCGTGTTGAACGGAGCCCGTCAGGTGGAGGTAACCGTAAACGGTATCGGTGAGCGTGCGGGTAACACGTCATTGGAAGAAGTCGCCATGGTTTTCAAGAGCCATAAAGAACGTGATATCATCACCAATATCACGACGAATAAGATCTATAGTACGAGCCGTATGGTTTCTAGCTTGATGAATATGCCGGTACAACCGAATAAGGCTATTGTCGGACGTAACGCGTTCGCTCACTCCTCTGGTATCCATCAAGATGGCGTTTTGAAGAATGCGCAAACCTACGAGATCATCGATCCGAAGGATGTGGGTATCGATGATAACGCGATCGTATTGACTGCTCGTAGCGGTCGTGCGGCGTTGAAGCATCGCCTGCATGTTTTAGGTGTGGATCTGGAGCAGGAGAAATTGGACAAGGTGTATGATGAGTTCTTGAAACTGGCCGATCGTAAGAAAGATATTAATGATGATGATGTTTTGATGTTGGTCGGAAAGGATCGTACGGCCACACACCGTATTAAATTGGAATATTTACAGGTAACTAGTGGCGTTGGAGTACAATCAGTCGCAAGTATTTGTTTAAATTTGTCGGGAGTAAGAAAATACGAGGCCGCGGCTGGTAACGGTCCGGTTGATGCGGGTATCAAGGCGGTGAAAAAAGCGATTAGTAATAGTGACATGACGATTCAGGAATTCTTGATTCAAGCCATTAATAAAGGTAGCGATGATACGGGCAAGGTGCATATGCAGGTAGAGTATAACGGGGCTACCTATTATGGGTTCTCCGCGAATACCGATATTATCGCCGCTTCCGTGGAGGCTTTCGTGGACGCCATCAATAAGTTTATAGTAGACTAAAAATAGACAAGACAATGAGCAAGACATTATTTGAGAAAATCTGGGACAAACACGTGGTGGACACGTTGCCCGACGGAACCATACAATTGTATATCGACCGTCTGTATTGTCATGAGGTGACTAGCCCGCAGGCTTTCGCCGGATTACGTGCACGTGGATTGAAGCCCTTCCGTCCCGCGCAAATCACTTGTATGCCGGACCACAATATCCCGACATTGAACCAAGATAAGCCTATCGAGGACCCTATATCCAAGAATCAAGTGGATACCTTGGAAGAGAATGCGAAGTATTTCGGCTTGACGTATTACGGTCTTCAACATCCGAAGAATGGTATCATCCATGTGGTAGGTCCGGAGACAGGCTTGACGCAGCCGGGTATGACGATCGTTTGTGGTGACTCCCATACTTCTACGCACGGTGCCATGGGCGCTATCGCCTTCGGTATCGGTACGAGCGAGGTGGAGATGACCTTGGCTACCCAATGTATCATGCAGCGTAAGCCGAAAACGATGCGTATCACGATCGATGGTGTACGCAAACCGGGCGTTACGGCGAAGGACTTTGCTTTATACATTATTAGTAAGATGAGTACCAGCGGTGCTACGGGCTATTTCGTAGAGTACGCTGGCGAGGCGATTCGTAATACGACCATGGAGGAACGTCTGACGATCTGTAACCTTTCGATCGAGATGGGTGCCCGTGGCGGTATGATCGCTCCGGATGATGTTACTTTCGATTATTTGAAAGACCGTGAGTTTGCCCCAAGAGGCGAGGAATGGGAGCGGAAGGTGAGCGAGTGGCGTCAGCTGTATAGTGATCCGGACGCTAAGTTCGATAAGGAGATCGTTTTCCACGCCGAGGATATCGACCCGATGGTTACGTACGGTACGAACCCGGGCATGGGTATGAGTATCAGCAAAGATATCCCCTCCTTAGAGAGCGTGCCCGAGGCAGGCCGTATCTCTTATAAGAAGTCTTTGGATTATATGGGCTTCAAGGCAGGCGAGTCTATGTTGGGTAAGAAAGTGGATTATGTCTTTTTAGGTAGCTGTACGAATGGCCGTATCGAGGATTTCCGTGCTTTCGCCTCTTTGGTGAAAGGAAAGAAGAAAGCGGATGATGTAACGGTTTGGCTGGTTCCCGGCAGTTGGCAGGTAGAGCGGGAGATTCGTGCCGAGGGGATCGACAAGGTTTTGGCCGAGGCCGGCTTCGTCCTTCGTCAACCGGGATGTTCCGCTTGTCTGGCGATGAATGAGGATAAGGTTCCGGCGGGTAAATATGCGGTCTCCACTTCCAACCGTAATTTCGAGGGCCGCCAAGGACCGGGTGCTCGCACCATCTTGGCGGG
>ULSS01041747.1_pt1 | contig 11231 bp, 9 predicted proteins | sample 1956901 | NCBI WGS metagenome assembly ULSS01 (sample SAMEA4835714, study PRJEB28245) | human gut metagenome | biome: gut microbiome; material: fecal sample | place: Denmark | collected 2008
CTCTTCAACAGGCTCGTTTTTGAGCTTGGGAGCAAGAGGGTTGGGAACGTTCTCGGGGAGAATCGGGTTCCATGAAAGATACGGGTCGGGAACTGATTTTGAGGTGTTGCGGCTTACGACAACGCCCTTTTCGTCAAAGCTTACCGACTTTGTGCAGTTGAGAAGCTTAATGCCCGAATCATACATATATTTAAGAAGATAGCCTCTGTTGGCCGTGCAGGTGTGGTTCATTATGTATTTATCCATCTCAACAACGGTAACGTCTTCCACACCAAGCTCTTTTTTAAGGAAGTATGCGGTTTCGCTGCCGACAACGCCGCCGCCTATAACAACAACCTTTTTTGCTCCCTTTGCAAGCTCGGGGTTCTCAAGAACCGCAACGGCCTGCTGCCAGTTTGCCTTGTCAAGGCCGGGCAAGGGAAGAACTGTGTCTGTTGTGCCTGCCGCAACAACAACCTTATCGTATTTGCCCTTGAGGCTCTCTGCGGTTGCTTCGGTTGAAAGAAGAACTTCAAGACCGTAATCTTTCTGTGCTCTCTCTACCGCGCCCTTGAGATATTCAAGGTAGTTTGCAACGTCAAACTTTATGCCGGGTGCGCTCGCGGAGTTAAGTCTGCCGCCGAGACGTGAATCTTTCTCTATAAGAGTAACCTTGTGGCCTCTCTTAGCCGCGGTTACAGCTGTCATTATGCCGCCGGGGCCTGCGCCTATGACCGCAATATTGCAGGGCTTTTCGGCCGGTGCGGGAGTTTCGGGATAAACTTCTTCAAACGCTGTTCTGGGGTTGACGGCGCACTGCGGATGTCCGCCCTCAACAAACTCGTTAAGGCAAGCCTCTTGGCAGCCGATGCAGGGACGGATTTCGTTAACTCTGCCCGTGCGCGCCTTGTTGGGCCAATATGCGTCTGCAAGCAAGGGCCTGCCGAGCATAATCATGTCGCACTTGCCGTCTCTGAGTGCTTTCTCTGCAAGGTCGGGGTAGCCGAGCTTGCCGACAGCAACAACGGGAACAGGAAGACCCGCGTTTGATTTTATGCCGTTTGTCTCAAAATAATCCTTAGCGATTTTTGAGATGTCGAGGAAGCATCCGGGGGGCATGCTTCCGGGCGGGTGGGGAAGCCACCAGTTGTCGTAGCAGCCGAGGTCAACGTCAAACATATCAACGCCTGCTTCAACAAGGTTTTTCATATATTCAAGGGTCATTTCTATTGTGCGGCCCTTGCGGAATTTTTTAAGAGAAGAAACCTCGTTCATTCTCTCGCCGTATGTTTCGTTAAGAGCAAGAGAGAGGTCTATACGATACATAATGGGGAAGTTTTTATCCGTGCGCTCGCGGATTTTCTTAACCATATCTATACCGAAATTCTGCCAGTTTGCAAAGTGACCGAGACTGCGGCGGTTAAATGCCGGGTTGGTCATCTGCTCAATGAGATAGCCCTCATGGCCATGAAGATAAACGCCGTCAAGGTTCATTGCCTTTGCGTCGGCAGCAGCCTGACCGATGTTGCTTATGATTTTTTTGCATTTAATATCAGACATTCTCAGGCACGGAAGCTCCGGCATATACCAGCTCGGGTTAAACGAAGCGGACTGCGGGAACTTGAGGCTGTTGACAAGGCACTGGGGGTTGCCGACTCTGCCGAGGCCTGCCGTGAGCTGAATGAAAATTCTTGAGCCGTAGGAATGTACGTTTGCCGCAAGGTCACGCCAGCCTGCAAAAACGGTACGGCTGCGGTCAATGCGGGGGAAATATGTAAGCTGACCGAGCTCTGTTATTGTGTGGTCAAGGCCGTGGCTGACGGGCACAAGACCTGTTGTGATAAGGCCTACGCCGCCCTTTGCGCGCTCTGTGAAATAGGCAAGCATTTTCTCATTGGGGCGGCCTGTTTCGTCGCACATTGAGATGTTGCCCATGGGAGCCATTACCAAACGGTTTTTGATTGTGATGCGGTTAACCTTGACGGGTGAGAACATCATGTCGTAGGGATAAAGATCCTGCGTCATTTTGCCTGTGTCAAGAGTTTTGCCGTCATTAAACCAATCGCCGAAATAAGAGGTAAGCTCTTCGATTTTTTTATCGGTTTTCAATACGGTATCCTCCTTGAAAATGTTTTCTCTATAAATTCCGCAGCCGCAGCGCTGCGTAAAATTTGATTATTTAAGGTTTTTTGCCGCTTCGATAAATCCTATGAAAAGCGGATGCGCCTTATTCGGGCGGGATTTAAACTCGGGGTGAGCCTGTGTTGCAACAAACCACGGGTGGTCTTTGAGCTCTACCATTTCAACAATATGTTTATCGGGTGAAACGCCGACAAGCTTCATGCCTGCGCTCTCAAGAGCCTCGCGGTAGTCGTTGTTGACCTCGTATCTGTGGCGGTGACGCTCGCTGATGTTCTGCTGACCGTAGCATTTATATACTTTTGACTCGGGGTCAAGCACACAGGGGTACTGACCCAGACGCATTGTGCCGCCCATGTCGGATATGTTTTTCTGATCCGGCATGAGGTCGATTACGGGGTATTCCGTATCAGGGTCGATTTCGGTGGTGTTGGCATCCTTGTAGCCGAGAACGCCGCGTGCAAACTCAATGATTGCAACCTGCATACCCAGGCAAAGACCGAGGTAGGGAATTTTATTTTCTCTTGCAAACTTTGCAGCCTCGATTTTGCCCTCAACTCCTCTTGAGCCGAAGCCGCCGGGCACGAGTATGCCGTGCATGGAGCCGAGTATATCTTTTACGTTGCCTGCGTCTATTGTTTCGCTGTCTATCCAGTGAATATCTATTCCGCAGCCGACATGAATACCTGCGTGTTTGAGTGCCTCTGCAACGCTGAGGTATGAATCGTGAAGCTCAACGTATTTGCCGACAAGGGCAATATCAAGCTTTTTGTCATGGCTTTTGAGCAGTGCCTTGTTGCGGTTTACCATATCCGTCCAATCCGAGAGATCGGGCTCGCCGCACTCAATGCCGAGACGCTTGATTGCTATTTTGGCAAGACCCTCTTTTTCGAGGGCAAGCGGAATTTCATAAAGCGTGGGGAGATCCATGTTCTCAACAACGCACTCGGGGTCAACATCGCAGAAAAGGGCGATTTTGTTTTTGATGCCCTGGTCTATGTGATGCTCCGTGCGGCAAACGATAACGTCCGGTCTTATGCCTATGCTCAAAAGCTCTTTAACGCTGTGCTGTGTGGGCTTTGTTTTAAGCTCCATAGATGCGCTGAGCCAGGGTATGAGCGTGACGTGAATAAACATACAGTTTTCTCTGCCGTGCTCCTGCGAGAACTGGCGGATAGCCTCAAGAAAAGGCAAACTCTCTATATCGCCTACTGTGCCGCCGATTTCAACAAAAACGACGTCTGCGGTTTCGTTGAGGGCTATGCGGCGCTTGATTTCGTTTGTGATGTGCGGAATAACCTGAATTGTCTGACCGCCGTAAACGCCCTTTCTCTCGTTTGTGAGAACGGTGTTGTAAACGCGGCCGGAGGTTATGTTGCTGTTTTGAGAAAGACTTTCGTCAATAAATCTCTCGTAGTGACCGAGGTCAAGGTCGGTCTCTGCACCGTCGTCGGTAACAAAGACCTCGCCGTGCTGTATCGGGTTCATTGTGCCGGGGTCAATGTTGAGGTAAGGGTCAAGCTTTGTAACGGTGACTTTGAGTCCCCTTGCTTTTAAAAGACGGCCGAGAGACGCCGCCGTTATACCCTTGCCGAGACCCGAAACAACGCCGCCGGTCACGAAAATATACTTTGTCTGCATTTTTATCTGTCCTTCCTGAATCCTGCCCCGCAAAAGAAATCAGCCGAGCTGTTTTTATAAAAAGTCATACTAACCAATAATACAATTATACACAATCGGCGTTTTATAATCAAGTATTTTAAGATAAAATGTCGAACAAGAAAGCATATATTTATATGTGAAATATGCAACAGCGTTTGTGTGCGGAATTATACATAAAAATAGTATAGCGCACAAAAAGCATTAAAGGGACTGCCGCATCCGGCGGCAACCCCTTATCGGCTTATTACGGGTATCTTTTGGTTTCGTCCGTTTCACCGAGAATATAATCTATGCTCGTGCCGTAAAAGCGTGCAAGCTTTATCAGCACGGCAGTGGGCAAATCGTTTTCGCCGGTTTCATATTTTGAATAACCGGTTTGTGACATACCCAGAATTTTGGCTATTTGAGTTTGGTTTAAATCGTGGTCTTCCCGAAGGTCGCGTATTCTTTTATACATAAAAACACCTCCGGAAAAATTATATTGTAACCTGTTTCAAAGTATTGACATTTAACCTGAAACAGGTTAGACTTGTGTCAAATACAGTTTGCGGAGGGGGTGAAGATTTATGCTGAAAAAAATTATTGCCTGTGTTGTTGCCGTCGCCGTTGCCGGTGTAGGAATATATTTTGCGACAGCAAGAAAAAGTGACGAAGACCTGATTGCCGAGCGCTTTGAAACATTTGAGAAAGCATATATGAGCGGTGATATTTCTGCCTGCCTTGAATGTTTGAGCACAAACAGCCGCAATTATTACAAAGCATTGGGCGACCTCGGCGGCTCTGTGAATGCCAAAGCCGGAGCATTCAACTTTAACTTCGGTTCGGATACGCTCAGTGCGCTTTTTGCCTTGGGGGTTGCAAAGCAGGACAGTCCTATCAAATTTAAAATAACCAAAATTCAATATACCGACGAAACGCACGCAAAGGTAACCGCCGAGCTTCTCAGCGGCAGCGATATAGAAAAAGGCAGCAGCGGCGATTTCGGCACCGTAGAAATGGTCAAAGAAAACGGCGACTGGTATATGGAAGACGACTCATTATTGTTTTAGGAGGATGTATTATTATGGCATTTTGCAGAAAATGCGGAAAAGAGCTTGCCGACACAGAGTCTTTTTGCTCTGCCTGCGGCACAAAGGTAGACGGAATAAATTTTTCGGACGCGGTATCATCAGTTAAAAGGGGAACGGCGCAAATCGCCGAAAAGGTTACAAAAAATGTTCAGGGGTCGGATTACAAGAGCAAGCTTTTAAATTCGTACAATGGCTTGCAGTCTGCCAAAACAATGTTTTTGGTTACTCTTGGCTCGGTTTTGTTAAACTTTATTTTGATGTTTTCTGATATGTTCAGCATAAATCTGTTTATAACAAAAGAGAGCGGTTCTCTTATAAAGATGGTGCACGATCTTAAAGATCTCGTTACAAGCTACGGCGGAAGCACCGAAGACCTCGGCGATCTTCAATATTTGATTCCTATACTCAACATCAGCATAATTTTAACCGTAGCCGCTTTTGTCTTAACGGCTCTGCCGATTATTTTAGGCAAAGCCTATAACAGAAAAAACCTTATAGTCAACTATATTTCTATGATATATAACATCTTGATTTATCTCACGGTTATTCTTGCTTATTCGCCGGATCCGTCAAGCGAAATGGAGATAAAGTTTATGACATATGTTTATATCATTGAATCCTTTGCGGTAATAATTATTACCAAAATGTTCTCAAACAAATTAAAGGCCGTGCAAAAAGCCGAAGCATCAAAAGCAGCCGAGGCGCAGGGGGAAGAACAATGAAAAAAGTAATATCATTTGCTTTGGTTTTAGCTTTAATTTTTTCTCTCGCCGCCTGCGGCAAAAAGAACTCGGATATTGAAGTCGTAAAAGATTATGAGTCGCAGCCGGCTTCGGGAGATTCCGAGGGAGGGCAAAAAACTGCGCTCAATTTGACAAGCGCTTATAACTTTGTCAACGGCTACGCTTGGATAAAAAGTTCCGGTTCGGAATCGTACTCGCTCATTGACACAAGCGGCAAGATTATATGCACTTCAACAGCCATAGAAATACATGACATGAGCAATGACGCATGTTATGTAAAAGAAAAAGTCGGCGATAAAGACGGGGAAGCAATTTATAATTATAAAATAATAAATAAAAACGGAAAGATTGTTGCCTCATCGACGGACGGAAAATTTGATGAAATTTTAGCTGCCGGAGATAATCTGTTCTTTGTTCATAAATATGAGAGCAGCATAGACGTTTCACGCCACCTTTACGGCACAATAAATGAAAAAGGTGAGTTTGTTAACAAATTGAGAGAATGTCCCTATGGTGAATTGTCGGAAACATACACATCATATATTGGTGCAAAAGCATTTCGTGTGGGTGCCGGCGTATACGATGACCCATATATTTACATGTCTAGCATTGATAAGTATATCGGGAACAATGCCATCGCCTATGGCACTCAAATAAACATAGGCAACAGCTTGTATATCGTTAACGAAAGCGGAATCAAGGTCGAAGGCAGCGACACAGGTTATTATGAATATGACGATGACAGATATGCGTATGTCGTAATACGCTCCGACGGCAAAGTTGAAAAAGCCCCTGCTTTTGACGAAATTATAAACGGTATGCTTGTTAAAAGAGACCGCGAAAAAGAATCCGTATCATTTACTGACCCGGCAACAGGCAAAACCGCAACATTTTCAAAATATTATCCTGTATATATCGACACGGCAGGCAAAGATAATTTTTTGATTATGATTGAGGGTGCAGACGGCAAATATTATTACACTATTTTAGATAAAAACGGCAATATGCTGTTTGAACCTATTGAAGGAACTAGGGGAGAGATTCACTCTGAACGTGCCGCCGGCGAAACATATGCAAACGACAGCAGACTCGTTTTACGCACAGACGAGGGATACTCCGTGCTCGACTACACGGGCAAGGTCATAATTCCTGCCGGAACATACAGCTACATAGGCGCTTTTAACAGCGGAATTGCGTGGGCGAAAAATTCTTCGGACCAATATGTCGGCATAGATGTAAACGGCAAGGTGGTTATCTCATAAAATCCGTCTGTGTCAAAAACATTTGACGTGATAACAAAACGGGAGTAAAATATTAAAGAGAAACCGCCCGCATTTTTAAAAATTCGGTATAAAACAAACTTTGCCGCCCATAATAAACGGTGCGGCGCAAAAAAGATACATAAAATCGGGGGGACTTCGCATTCGGCGCAGTCCCCCTTTTTAAGGTGAGAATATGACAGACGTAATTATTATAGGCGCAGGCACGGCAGGGCTCAGTGCCGCGATATATGCCTGCCGCTTGGGCAAGAGCGTGCTTGTTTTTGAGAAAGAAATTATCGGCGGTCAGATAGTCTATTCAAACAGGGTTGAGAATTACCCGGGCATAAAAGAGATAGGCGGCGCGGATTTTGCGAGCGGACTTTTTGAGCAGGCGACCGACCTCGGCGCGGAAATTCGGCTTGAAAGAGTGAACGAAATAAAAGATCACGGCTCTTTTAAAACCGTTGTAACCGACGGCGGCAGCTACGACTGCAAAGCGGTTATAATAGCCTGCGGCGTAAAGAGCAAAAGGCTCGGCGCAAAAGGCGAAGAAGAGTTTATCGGCAAGGGCGTTTCTTATTGCGCTGTGTGCGACGGCGCATTTTATAAGGGCAAAGACGTTTTGGTTGTTGGCGGCGGCAACACCGCTTTGCAGGATGCGCTTCTGCTCTCGTCATACTGCCGCAAGGTTTATCTTGTTCACAGGCGAAGTGCTTTCAGGGGCGAGCAAAAATCTGCCGAAGCACTCAAAGCCAAAGAAAACGTCAGCTTTATTCTTGACTCTGTCATAACAAAAATCGGCGGCGAAGACAGCGTAAGCTTTGCCGAAATCGAAAATGTTAAAACAAAAGAAAAAAGCACCGTTTCGGTCAGCGGAGTTTTTGTTGCCGTGGGTCAAAAACCCGATAACGAAGCTTTTAAATCCGTAGCCGATTTGGACGAATACGGGTTTATAATCGCTGGCGAAGACTGCCGCACAAAAACAGACGGTATTTTTGCCGCGGGCGACTGCCGCACAAAGGCGGTTCGTCAGCTCACCACCGCAGCGGCGGACGGCGCGGTTGCCGCGCTCGGAGCGTGTGAATTTGCAGAGTAAAAAGTACAGTATCAAGAGCTGTTCCCAAAACACGGGGGCAGTCCCTTTTTTACTATTGTCTTAAAGGCTTTGTTTTGCTATAATACTAAAGAGGTGAGCTTTTATGTGCGAAACAAACGGCAAGGTCAGCATAATTTTGCCCGTATATAATGTGGAGAAATTTTTGCCCATATGCCTTGAGAGCGTGATACATCAGACCTATGAAAACACAGAGATCATTTGCGTTGACGACTCTTCGCCGGACGGTTCTGTGAACATAATAAAAAATTATATGCAAAAGGATTCGCGCATAAAGCTGATAAGCCAAGAGAACACGGGGCCTTCCGGTGCGAGGAACACGGGGCTTCAAAATGCCGAGGGCGAATATGTCATGTTCCTCGACAGCGACGACTGGATAGAACTCGAAACCTGCGCGGCGGCAGTTGAGGAAATGCAAAAAGAAAATGCCGACCTCGTGATGTGGAGCTATGTCAGAGAGTTTCCGAACATGCAATCTCCGAAACAGGTTTTTAAAGCCGACAGAATTGTTTTTGACGGCGAAGAAATGCGAAACACTCTTCACCGCAGAATCGCAGGGCTTAAAGACGAAGAGCTTTCGGACCCGAGCGACGCGGACTCGGCGGTCACCGCATGGGGCAAGCTTTATAAAACAAAAATTTTAAGAGAAAACGGCTGCAAATTCACCGACACTAAGCTTGTTGGCAGCACAGAGGATGCGCTGTTTAACCTTGAAGCCTTTTGCCACATAAAAAAAGCGGTGTTTATAAACAAATTTTTTAATCACTACCGCAAAGATAACTCCGTCTCTTTCACAAGAAGCTACAAGCCGAATTTGTTTGATATGTGGCAGGAGCTTTATAACAGAATGGGCGATATAATAAACAAAAACGCTCTGCCTTTTGAGGACGCGCTCGACAACCGCATTGCTCTGAGCATAATAGGTCTCGGGCTAAATGAACTGATAGGCAAAAAAAGCGCAGCCGAAAAGATAAAAAAAATAAAATATTTTCTCTCTTCGCCGCGATATAAAAAAGCTTATAAAAATCTTAAAGTGCAGTATATGCCTGTTCACTGGAGGGTGTTTTTCACCTGCTGCAAGCACGGCAACGCCGCAGGTGTTTATGCGCTTTTGGTTTGCATTGATAAAATAATCGGCAAATAAAAGGAGGAGCTTATGAAAAAAACACTTACCGTCTTCACTCCGGCATATAACAGGGCATATTCAATTCACCTTTGCTATGAGAGCCTTTTGCGCCAGACCTGCAAGGATTTTGTCTGGCTTGTTGTTGACGACGGCTCCGAGGACGAGACTGCCGATTTAATTAAAGAATGGCAAAAAAGAGATAACGGTTTTGAGATAAAATATGTCTACAAAAAAAACGGCGGTATGCACACCGCGCACAACACCGCCTATGAAAATATTGACACACTTTTAAACGTCTGCATAGATTCGGACGATTATATGACCGACGACGCGGTGGAAAAAATCGTTTCTTTTTGGCAAAAATACGGCAGTGAAAAATATGCGGGAATCATTGCGCTCGACTGCACAAAGGACGGCGAAATAATCGGTTCGCATTTGGAGCATGACCGCAAAGACACCACCCTTTCGGGCTTTTATTCGCGCGGCGGCAAGGGCGACAAAAAGCTGATTTACCGCACGGACGTTATGAAAAAATATCCTCCGTACCCCGTGTTTGAGGGCGAAAAATATGTTTCGCTCGCCTATAAATACAGCCTTGCCGACAGGGACTACACACTTTTGATAATGGATGAACCCGTTTGCGTTGTGGAATACATGGCAGACGGCTCTTCGACAAATATGTTTAAGCAATATTTGCGAAACCCCAAGGGCTTTGCTTTTATAAGAAAAACAGACATGCAAACCGCCGGCAACTTTAAAGAGCTTATGCGCTGCTGCGTTCACTATGTTTCGAGCAGTATAATTGCCAAAAATAAAAACTTTTTAAAAGAATCGCCCAAAAAAGGCGCAACGCTTTTGGCTGTTCCCTTTGGCGCGGCACTGACTTTATATATCAAGAAAAAATCAAAAGGATTTATGAACGTGAACGGATTTAACGAAAAGAAAGGCTGATAAAATGCACATTCCGTCATCAACCACCAAAGAGATAGAGGTGCTCTCGTTTGAGGACGCTCTGCGCGGCAGCGACAAAAAAAATTACGACACGGAGAAGTGGCTTTATGTGCCGGATTTTTATTCGGAATACCGATACATACTCGCAACGAGAGGCAAAAATCCACTTGTTTGCATAGGTATAAACCCCTCCACCGCCGAGCCGGATAACCTTGACAACACTTTAAAATCCGTTGAGAGAATAGCTCTCGGCAACGGATACGACAGCTTTGTTATGTTTAACGTGTATGCTCAAAGGGCAACCAGCCCCAAGGATATGGAAAAAGAAATGAACCCCCTGCTCCACCGCGAAAACATGAAAGCATTTGAATATATCATGCGTTTAAGCTCCGGCAGCCCGAGCGTTTGGGCGGCGTGGGGAACGATAATCAACGAAAGAGATTACCTTGCCGACTGCGTGCTTGATATGATTGAAATAGGCAACCGATACGGCGCAAAGTGGTACACCGCAGGCAAACGCTCCAAAAACGGCGGTCATCCGCACCACCCGCTTTATTTAAAAAAAGATTCGCGTCTTGACGAGTTTGACGTGCTCGAATATTTAAAAAGCAGAAAGTGAGAGAATATGAATTATCTTGTTTCGGCGATTATAGTTATCTGGCTTGTTGCCGCGCTGTTTTTGCTTTTTGCGCTTTTGGTTTTTACCAAAAATTTTAAACAAAGCAAGCAGTATGAAAAAATATTTTTTGACTCCTTAAAAAATGAGAGTGAAGAAAAGGCGATTAAAAAAGGCAGAGATTATATTTTGTCTTTGCCGTTTGAAGAGGTTCGCATTTTGGGCGCGGATGAAATTCCGCTTTACGGCAAGCTCTATTGCCCCGAAAACGGCGAGGGCGAAAAAACAGTTTTACTGCTCCACTCTTTCGGCAGCAGCGGTGAAATTGATTTTGCAAAAATCTTTTCATTCTACCGCGAAAAGAATTTTAACATTCTCATTGCGGATGAGCGTGCCTGCGGCAAAAGCGGCGGCAAATATTCTTCTCTCGGCGTAGCGGAAGGGTATGACGCCGTGATGTGGTGCTCCTGGCTGGAGCTTAGATTCGGCACCGGCTGCGAAATTTTTATGCATGGCATAAAAGAGGGTGCGCTCGCCGCGACGTTTGCAGGCACAAGAGCGGATTTGCC
>ULSS01036798.1_pt1 | contig 11218 bp, 6 predicted proteins | sample 1956901 | NCBI WGS metagenome assembly ULSS01 (sample SAMEA4835714, study PRJEB28245) | human gut metagenome | biome: gut microbiome; material: fecal sample | place: Denmark | collected 2008
TGTAGGCGAGGACACCGACCAGCCGGAAGAAGAGAAACCGTGGTATTCATGGATCACGGATGCCTTCAGCTTCGGCAAGAAAGAGACAACAACTACCCCGTCACAGAACAAGCCTGACAGTGTGGCGGATTTCTACTCTCAAGGCTCTGCGGAGACACCCGAAGGCAACAAGAGCAACAAGGCAGATCAGGCCACTCCTACTACGCCTGACGAGGAGCCTGCAAATACCACAACGCCAGATTCCGGCGGCAAGAAAAAAGACGGTAAGAAAAACGACCAGAAAGCTGAAGATAACAATACTCCCACACCTACACCGGATCAGAAGCCGGACAGCAAGAAGGATACCGTCACCATCACCATCCGCTGCGATACGGCGGTGAATAACGGAATGCACTTAGAAAGCAAGTGGGCGGGCATCGTCCCCGCCTCTGGCTGCATTCTCGATGTAACCACAGTGGAAATTGAGACGGGTGACTCCGTTTTCGATATCCTTTATCGCGTCTGCCAAAAATACAAGATTCATATGGAATTTACCGGCGGAGCAGCAAGCAAATATTACATAGAGGGTATCAATAACCTTTACGAACGTGACGGTGGTCTCTGGAGCGGCTGGATGTATTGCGTTAATGGATGGTATCCAAACTACGGCTGTGGCACGTTTCGTGTCAAGGCCGGAGATGTAATCGAATGGAACTACACCTGCAATCTTGGTGACGACTTGGGCGCAAAGATGGACGGTGCCGAGGAAGCAAAGAGCAGCAATTGACCCTTTGAGATAAGCGGGAGAGAATAGATAGAACTATGAGTGAGCGAAAGGCCATTATAAAAACGGTGGGTCTAAAAAAATACTATACCGTGGGCGGAAACACTGTCCGTGCATTGGATGGCGTGGACGTATCTGTGCTGCAGGGTGAATTTGTCTGCATTGCGGGCCGCAGCGGTTCCGGAAAATCGACTCTTCTGAATATGTTGGCAGGACTGGAGCCGCCCACCAAAGGGGAGATCATCGTCCGAGGCAAGCATCATCTGGAGGCCATGGACGAGGAGTTACGGACAAAGTTCCGCCGCCGCTATATCGGCTTCGTCTTTCAGAACTACAATAATTTGCCCCAGTATACGGCGCTGGAGAATGTGGCCCTGCCGCTGGCGATTCGCGGCGTACCGGAGGCCGAGCGGAACTGGAAAGCGCGGCAGGCACTGAGCCGTGTGGGCCTGCGGGAGCATGTAGATCACCGGCCCTCGGAGCTGTCGGGCGGCCAGCAGCAGCGCGTCAGTATCGCGCGGGCCATCATCACCGAGCCATCTATCGTGCTGGCGGACGAGCCCACCGGCAATCTGGACAGCCGCACCGGCGAGGAGGTCATGGAGCTGCTGTGTGAGATCTTCCGGGAACGGAACACCACTTTTGTTCTCAGCTCCCATGATCCCCAGATGGCACGTTATACGGATCGTACCGTCTATTTCAGTGACGGGAAAATAGAGACAGAGAATCACCATACCGGAGAGGAGCGCACACAGTGAAGAGAGAAACGGCAAAACGGGTATTGGCATTGTTAATCTGCGTATTAATGACAGCATCCATGCTGCCCACCGTCGCTATGGCGGAGGAGGTCATGGATGATACGATAGATAACAGTACGGAAACTTACACAACTTACGAGAACGAGGACGACAGCGATGTGACCGTACTGGACGACGAGGATGATAGCGGCTCCAGCGGTGGGATTCCCATCGAGGACGAAAAGCCCAACACTGACATCAAGATCATTCCCAGTGACGCCAATGCTCTTGTTCTGATGGATACTGGTGCCCAGTCTCCCAGAGGCGTCCCCGGTCAGGTTGTGACGATCGTGCTGCCGCTGGCGGTGAATAAGGAATATCTCCCCAGCGAAAAATATATGCTGCGTAACATCAACATCTGGCCTGATGTTCCCTCCGATACCAGCGTGTCCAACTGGCCCTTCGAACTGATCTATGCCAGTGACCTTCAGCGTTTGAAGGATATGTCCTATAACTCCACCGCCGAGGTGTGGTTCGACTTTAAGATCAGTGAGTTCGCCAGTCAGGGCCGCTATGCCGTGCCTTTCAAGGTCAACGCCACCGTATGGCGCGAGGACGCCGTGAATGGCACCTCGATCACCGAGGACGTGACCTTTAAGATCACCGCCTATGTGACCGTCACCGATAACGGCAACATGTCCGGCGTGACTACCTCTTTTGGCAGTTTGCAGGTGGCCGGTACCAATGTGGACGGTTCCTACACTGTGCCTACTGGTACGCCAAATCAGACCATTTCCATGCGTATCCCCGTGATCAATGTGGGCGGTACGCTGACCAGCGTGACAGTTTCCCCCGTAGTGTCTACTTCTCTGGACGAATTTCCCTTTGTGGTGGAGTCCACCAGTTATAGTAAGTATTTCAACTATTGGGCCAGCGGTGAGATCAAGTATCTGGACTATACCTTCACCGTGTCACCCTTTGCCACCTCCGGCAACAAGGCCATCAAGTTCAAGGCCAGCTACTATGAAAACAGCGCCCCCGCGGAGGGCAGCTTCTCCACCCAGATCACCATTATCGACGGGTATGACGCTTCTGCCATGGCTGTGATGGTGAAGGAATATAAGCTGTATGTGGACGACACCGAGGTGTCCGGCCTGATGGCGGGCGAAGAGACCGAGCTGCGCCTGACCGTTATCAACAACTCCAAGGTCGATACGGCAAAAAAAGTCATTGGCAGCCTGGTGTTCACCAATTCCCCCGGCCTGACGCTGTGCGTGGGTGGTACGGATACCGCCTATGCCGATTCCATCAAGCCGGGCGGTACGACGATCCTGAAATACAAGATCATGGCCAAGCAGGACGCGGAGGTTGGCCCCGCTATGCTGGGCATCAACCTGACCTATGAGACCACCGAGGCGGTGGCCGGTAAGGCGGCGCAGAACATCATGCTGCCTATCAGCCAGAAGATGGACATTCTGGCTGGTACGCCGGAGGTGTACGGCACGCCCAGCAAGGATAAGGAGGCCACCATCTCCGTCCCCCTGACCAATATGGGCCGAGCCAAGGCCATGAACATTCGTGTGCTGGCAACCGACGGTATGAAATCCTCTACGCCTTGTTATGTAGGCGATCTGTTGGCGGGCGGCTCCACCAGTGCCGATGTGACGGTGAGCTTCACCAAGATCGGTGCGTTTGTGGGTAAACTGATCCTGCAATACGAGGATGCCAACGGCGAGACGTATGCCCAGGATATTTCCGTTCCCCTGAGTGTAGCGGAAAGCTCTGTGGATGCAGACGCCAATAGTGTCAGCACACAGAAGAGCGGCACAGGAAGCCGCTGGTGGCTGTGGCTGATCGTGATCCTGCTGGTGCTTTTCATCATTGCGGTCATTGTCTATGTAATCGTTCGGTATCAGCGGGGCGAGATTGGCCCAGGTGCGGTGAATGCCGATGGTGCGGACGATTTTGACGACGACTTTGAAGCGACGGGCGGTACACCTGACATGGGTGAAAAGCCGCTGACCTACACAGGAAGCGATAAGGATGGCGGGAAAGTATGAAGCCGAGAGATCTTTTTCACTACGGCTGTACGAACCTGTTCCGGCGCAAGACCCGCACGGCCCTGACGGCGCTTTCCATGGCGGTGGGCGTCATGTGTATCGTGGTGCTGATCTCCGTGGGCCTGGGCTATGAGCAGGCGTACCGTGAGAGCATCGAGGCCATGGGCAGCCTGACAAAGATCGACGTGACGCCTGCCACCAGCGACTACGGACGCAAGGCGCTGCTGAACGACAAGGCGCTGGAGGCCTTCCGGGGCATTGACGGTGTGGAGGCGGTAACGCCGGTCTACCAGCAGTCCGCCTACATCGTGTCCGGCAACTATGTCAACATGGTGCGCATCTACGGCATCGACATGACCACGGCGGAGAGCTTCATGCTGACGCCGGAACGGGGCACGATGGCCGAGGACGGTACACACCTGCATCCGGAAGTCATGTTTACCGATGATGTAGCGGCTGGCCTTGCCAACAAGGCAAAGGATTGGGAACTGGCAGTAGACGAGAATGGCAACGCCCTGATTGATCTGCTGGAAGTGCCTGTTCGCATGACCTTCGATTCCTCCAGCCTGACCGGTGAGCCGAAGGCCGACACGGACGGACGGGCGCTGCCCTCCAGCAACCTGTATACCCTGCGGGTGACGGGCATCTGCTCCACCTTGAATAACAACTTCGCCACCGCCGCGTTCATGTCCTATGACCGGCTGGAAGAAATGACGCAGACCAGCGCCAATAACATGGGGGCCACCCAGACAAAAACAGCGGAGGAAAAGGCCAACGGCCCTACCTACGACTTGGTTTGGGTGAAGGTGAAGAACGTCAACGATGTGCAGCGCATTGTTAAGCTGATCCGCGACACGGGACTGAACACCTACTCTCTCAATGACATGCTGGAAACGGTGCGCACACAGTCCCGTCAGATTCAGGGAATGCTGGGCGCGCTGGGCGGTATCGCTGTCCTGATCTCCGCCATCTGTGTGGCAAACACCATGATGATGTCCATTACGGAGCGGACGAGAGAGATCGGCGTATTGAAGGTGCTGGGCACCATCCGGGGAGACATCTTCAAGATGTTCCTGACGGAAGCGCTGATCGTGGGCGTGATCGGCGGTGCGGCTGGCCTGATCCTGAGCTTTATCGCCAAGTGGCTGATACCGCTGATCTTCGCGTCCCAGGAGCTGCGGTGTGTGCTGCCCTGGTGGCTGGCGGTCTGCGGCGTGGTGTTCGCAGGCGCGGTAGCCATTGCCGCCGCATGGATCCCCGCCCGCAAAGCGACGCTCATCAGCCCCAACGAAGCCATCCGCTCTGAGTGAGGTAACGATATGAAAAAGATATGCTGCGTAGTGCTGGCCGTGCTCTGCATCCTGCCATGTCTGTCAGGCTGCGGAAAGAATGATAAATATGAAGAACAGCGCGTGATTCTGGATGCCGATTTATCACAGCCTGGGGCGATTTGCATGCAGTACAGGGACTTGTCATTTGAAATCGAGCAGCTACAAATCACGGATAAAGAAAGCGGTGTTGTGACAAATAGCTACTCTGCGACGCTGGATTTACCAGAAGCACGAGAAATTAGTGCACTTCCAGTCGTGATTGAATTTAATGGTGATTCTCTCAAAATTGACGGTTATTTCTTCTCGGATGAATCTCCCGCAATGGTTTACTTGGACTACGCGAATGGAGTAACACATGACATTACCGTGACCTTTGATGGATACGAAAAGACAGTTGTTTCTTCTGTAAGTTGTTTGGATTGATATTCCAGACAGCTTACAGATAAAAGGGATTCGGATAGAGAGGAGGGCGTTGCCAATGACCCATTAAAAATCGGCATACGAATTGCCAACCTGCGGACGGTTACCTTTTGTGGAGTGTGGGTAACCGGAAAAATGAGAACACTCCGAATAACAGAACAAAATGGAGGAGAAAACATGCGCAATAATTTGAAGCGTATTTCCGCACTGTTTCTCGCGCTGGTGATGGCTCTCAGCCTCAGCGTGACCGCCTTCGCGACGACCCCCACCACGGCAGGTGACATGAATGTCACTTGTGGTGGAAAAGAATTTAGTAACACCCCCATCAACTATACCAATTCTGCGACCGGCGAGAATGTTAATGCATATGGCCACCTGCTGATTGACAGCAGCGCATCCGGTAGCATGACGCTTACCATGGAGTTCAACGGAACTGGCCTTAAGATCAACGGCGAAAGTGTTACAACCACTGGCTCGACTTACACTGATACCTTCAATCTGGCAAGTCAGGTACTGGAAGTCGAAGTGCTTTATGGCACAAACCAGAGCTCAATGCACTACATTTCTGCCCATACTTCCGGTGCAATGAGTGCAACCGTCAACATTGACTATTCCCGCGCCACCTACTTCGGCACCCTGACCGGCCCCACCACCTATACCTATCCCGGTAAGCAGCATTGCCCGTATCTTGATACCGTGACTCAGGATCAGATCGATTATATGAATGAGTGCCTCGGAATCATGAATACGTACTTTGCTACAGAGGCTTCCAAAACCGCAACCTATAGCAGCTTGGCAAATGACTGCACGGCTGCTGGCATTCTGGAGCAGATCTGCCACGACAGAGATGAGTTGACTGTCACTTATGATGGCAGCATGATCACTCATGTTGGCTTCCTCGGCACGGACAGTGCCACCACTTGGACTTATTATGGCACTTCTTACAATTCTGGCGGCTGGATGTACAAGGTTCTGCGCGGCGACACAGAAATGTTGCCTATGGTCGGAGCTACTGCATTCCCGCTGATGCCCGGTGATGTCGTGACCTGGTTCTACAGTGTTGACCTGGGTTATGACTACGGCAACGCTATGATGTAATTATCCCTCTACTCAGCAGGAGCGATATGCTCCAAGCCTGTGATCTCTATCTGAATACCAGCGGTGGGCCCGGCTCATATCGGGCCGGGCCTACCGCCCTTTTAATAACGTGCGTAAGCGGGGCAAAGGACATGCAGACACAACAGAAAATAAAAAAGTTAGCAATTCTATTGTTGACGATAGCGCTGGTTCTGGGATCATTAGTAACAACAGCCGTCGCGATGCCGGGGATGGCCACGTTCTGGCCGATGGATTATGATGCGTCTAACGCAACAGGATTCCCGAGTAATTCATATACTCGTATTTCAATCTCAGCGGAAGAATACCCCGAAATGCAGGAGTTGCAGATCCTGAATGATAGTAAGGATGATATGGATCGCAACAATATTTTTTACATTGTCGTGATTCCCAACTTAGATGCAAAAACCGCGACGCGAAACGACTATGCGTTGACGTTGACCTTAACGGAGCGCAATGGCAATGCGCCTACCGTTAAGCTTGCAAACGCTAATTACTATAAGCCTGTTCAGGTGAAATGGACAGCAAATGACGGGAGACAATGTGATTTGTTCATTATCGCGACACCCGAAATACGTGACTATACGGATGCCGATTATACAGAAGCATCCATTTACTATCTGGAGTCGCTAAACAAGGTACAATCGCTATATGATGTACTTTCTGCAAGTACAAAAGCGGTTGTTGGCGGTTATCATCCCCAGAATTTCCGGTGCTTACAAAAAATATGCAGAAACTATAGCGGTACAGTATTGAGTTTTGGGTGGAGCGATGCTTATGTATCGAACCCGCCTGAACTTAGTACAATCAGGCAGAATTTTTCCGAACGAAGTGCGCTGGCACCGGACCAGGCGGCGGCGTTTTTTACTGATATACTTTCCTATTATATGGATTACTGCCGGCAACCTATTGAAAAGCCGGAGCTATCCAGCTTGCAAGTCATGGGCAGCGAAGCTATTACTGTATCAGATACGGAATATGCGCTATATTTGCCGAAGGGAACTGATTGGAAGAAGGCTAACGGATTACTTAACATGATGGTAACGGCGCCATATTCTGTAGTCACGGGCGGCACATGGGCAACAAACGCAATGGTTTCGTTGGATATTTACGCAAAAGATCCGGCTACAAATACTGTTTATGATACCGAAAAAGGTGGACGCATAGTCAGCAGCTATGTACTGAAGCTCTACTCCGGTGCTCCGAATTATGCGGTCACAGCATTTCAAATAAATGATCGCATTGCCGATATTGATGAAGATAACAGAATCATTTCCCTGCATTTAGCCAAGAACTGGCCATGGAGCCAAGTCCCGCAGATCACGAATTCCGGTACATCCTATAAATTTTTGGATGAGAATGGACAACTCGTGGCCCCTGATGCAGATGGCAAGATCAATTTTGCGGCGGCAAAGACGCTGCGGTTGATTGAAGATCTGACATCGTATGCGCAGACAGGCGCCGATACGGATGGACTCTATTACACCAAGGATTATACGCTGAATATAACACAGGGCAATTCATCAGAATGTAAATTACTCAGCTATTCTGTGGGCATAACAGGTGAAACAATCCTATGGGGTGAAAATAATACAATCACTGTGACCATCCCCTATGCGGACAACTGGAGCAATCTCAAAAGCAGTTATACCGCATCTTATGATGCAACGGTCACTGTATTGGGAACAGAAGATTTTAAGCATTCTGAGACCACCCCTATTAAGTACCGGGTAACGGCGGAGAATGGAACGTCTTATCAGGATTACTCGGTTGTCGTGAAGATGCTCCCTGCCTCTTCTGAAAATAAGTTGGAGGCTTTCGATTTCGGCACGCTGCGGGGTAAAATCGACAACGAGGCCGGGACGGTCACGCTGGAACTGCCAGCTGGTTCATCCAAGCGATTTGCTCCGTCCATTACGCTTCCTGAGTTTGCCACGGTAGAGCCTGCCAGTGGCGTTTTGCAGGATTTTACTGAGCCGGTCGTCTATACAGTTACCGCACAAAACGGGGAGGCCAAGAGATATACCGTCACCGTTACAGTTTCCACGCAGCGGCAGGAAAATCCGGATAAAAGCAAGTATGAAAGCCTACTGAATGCCATTATCGATAAATATCGGGACAGCGCCAGTGATGACTGGGAGTGGATGCAGCTTGGTATATATGAAAACCAGCAGCAGAGCAGTGGGCCGAATACAAACAACGGCTTTGATATTGCCAAGGAGATCAAGGATTTGAATGCGGGCCCCAGCGGTACTATGACAGACGTTGCACGGTTGATCATGCTCTTGACCTCAAGAGGCTACGACTGTTCAAATCTTGCACAGTATAATGATGGCGCACCGTTTAAAGACAAGGTTGGAAATCAGATCGATAATATGGTTGCGAATCTGCTTGAAACGAAAAGCGGAACGATTTTTGGTGTCTCATTCGGCTTATGCGCATTAGATATGGGAACTTATTCCGTTCCTGCGAATGCTGCACGCACAAGAGAGTCTTTGCTGGATACGCTGCTTCAATGCACGTTTGACCCCTTGGGAGCCTACGGTATAGATGAGGTCGGCATGGTCATGTATGCAATTGCGCCTTATCAGGACGATCCAGTGTATAGTGAGCGTGTTCGTGCGAAATTAGATGATGGCGTCGCAAGTATTGTCAAATATATGCGTGAGGACTACACATTCGTGTATGGCGCACAGGTCAACAGTGAGACAACGGCGCAGGTCATTTGCGCCTTGGCATCCTGCGGTATCGACCCCTACAGCGATCCGAGATTCGGCAATGGAGCAACCACCGTTTTGACGCAATGGATGGACTTGTTCGCAACATCAAACGGATTCAAGCACACACAGGATGGCACCACCGATACAATGGCGACATATCAGTCTTGCTATGCGCTGCAATGGTATCTCGGATTATTGAATAATGACGAAGCAGGGCGTCCGTACCATCTCTACTATCATCGCTACGATTTCTCTACGGCTTTCTCAACCGACGCAGATATCTTGTCGTTCTCCATTGAGGGCCAAAACGGAAAAATCGAGACAAAGGATGGTAAAAATACAATCACCGTTACCTTGCCGAAGGGAATGCCCCTCCAGAATATAACGCCCGACTTCACATTGTCGGCAGGTGCAACCTTGGCAGCTCCGACGCTCCCTGTTACATTTGTCGAGGGAGTAGCCCAGCCGTTCACAGTGCTGGCCGAGGATGGCCTGACCACAAAAACCTATGAGGTCATGGTTACACTTGGCGATGTGGATCCGGCAGGCGCAAGGCTTGATACTTCGACCATAGTCCTGCAAGATGCCAATCAGCGTAATCTTGATATTCTGGACAAGGCCATCACAGAGAAAGAGGACGGTGCGGACATTTTGCTGACGGTCAGCAGCGGTATCGATGTGACAAAGCTGCGCGTTATCGCCAACATCTCTTATGGCGCGAGTGCCTCGCCTGTCTTGGATGGCTCTGTGAGTCTTGACCTCTCAGATTGGACGGAGTTTGCCATTACTTCTGCGGATGGCAAAAACCGCGCTACTTATCGAATCAAGGTACAAGCGAAAACGGTAGCCTCCATCACGGCATTTTCGCTGACGATCAATGGCAAGGTCTACGACGGAGACATTGACAACGTAAGCGGCACGATCTCTGTGACTGGTGTGGACGACAGCAATCTGACCACCACAAAGTTTGCGCCGGACATCACGCTGGGCGCTGGCACAACGGTGTGCAGCCCGCTATCCGGGACTGAACAGGACTTCTCCGCACTGGTCACCTATACGGTCGCAGGCCGCGATGTGGAGAGCCGCACTTATACGGTTCGGGTAACGAATACGGCGGGCAGCTTGATTTCTGCCTCCGGAGAGACGCCAACACCGTCCAGTTCTGCCAGAATTGAGAAGTTCACGGTGCTGGGTGTAGACGGTGAGATCGATCACACCGCTGGTACGATTGAGGTCGTACTGCCGAACGGGACGGACGTAACCGCGGTAGCACCTGTGGTCACTGTACCTGCTGGCGCAGTGGTAAGCCCTGTGTCCGGTGAAGTGGTGAATCTGTCCACACCGCTTACCTATACCGTGAGGCTTGGTAGCGAGACGCGATACTATGTTGTTCGCGTGGTGTATCAGCGCAGTACCTCGCAGCAACTTTGGGACAAGGTCTCTGAAGATAATACGGTAACCGATCATCAGGAGAGCCGCAGTACGCACCGGTTCTCGTAAGGAGGATCAGACCGATGACGGAGAATATATTCACTATTACAAAAACAAAGGTGGGAAATCAATGAAAAAAAGATTCATTCCCCTGCTGGCGCTCTTGCTGTCGCTATGCATCCTTGTGCCTGTTTCTATCGCACAAAGCGCGGCAGAAGGTGCAGTTCAGATATCTGTTATCGCGACGGGCGGCAGTATAGAAATTGACAACCATGCTGTAGCCGGTGGCAGCAGCTATAACGTTGAGGAAAATGCAACTGTCTCTATAAAGGCAGTTCCGCAGGACGGTTATGTGTTTGACAGCTGGTCTGCGGCCGGAGGAACAATAGCCGAAGATGAGCTCAAAAAGAATCCGGCAACATTGAGTGTAACGACCGAAGCTGTTACGCTCACGGCAAAGTTCCAAAAGACACTGACCGTCACACTGAATCAGGCAGAGGGCGGCACAGCGACGATCAGGCCGACGGATAAGGCCGTGGGCCACACGGAAACGACTGTGACCGGCGTGGATGACTCCAGCGGCAATATGGTCGCTACACTGACCGCAACGGCCAAGGATGGCTACGCCTTTTCTGGCTGG
>ULSS01056578.1_pt1 | contig 11143 bp, 5 predicted proteins | sample 1956901 | NCBI WGS metagenome assembly ULSS01 (sample SAMEA4835714, study PRJEB28245) | human gut metagenome | biome: gut microbiome; material: fecal sample | place: Denmark | collected 2008
TGTTTGCGTAAAGGTGGAACTGATACGCATAGCCGGTATCTTCGATCGTATATTTGCCGACGACCTTGGGTTTATCGGCTTCGTCGTTTTCCTCGACGGGTTCTTCAACCTTTGCCACCGCCTTTTTCTTTGCGGGGGCTTTCTTTGCGGGTGCGGCTTCTTCCGTTACTTCCGCTTTCTTTTTCGTCGCTTTTTTCTTTGCGGGAGCGGGTTCTTCCGCGGCGACTTCGGGTTCTTCCGTCGTTTCTTCTTTCTGCGCTTTTTTGGGTTTCAGATTTATTTTTGCCTTGCCCCAGCTGTCGTCAACGAAGTTGTCGTTGTTTTCCGGCTCGATATAGTGCTTTTCCTCGACGGGCGCGGGTTCTTCCGGCTGAACGTATGCGGGAACGGGCGCGGGCGCGACGGGTTTTTCTTCTTCCACGGGGGCATAAACTTTGTCTTCCGCGATAAACTTCGACATGTCGATTTGTTCCTGCGGAGCGGGTTTTTTGTCTTCAAACGGAGGCAGCTCGTCATCGAAAGCGTCGGCGTCGAACTTCTTCTCGTCCTCGATATAAGGCGCGGGTGCAACGGGTGCCGCTGCCGCAACGGGCGCGGGTGCGGGTGTCGCGGGTACGACGGGCGTTTCTTTCACAGCGGGTTTTTCTTCGGCTGCGACTTTGCCACTCTTACTTGCTTTCTTTGCGTCTTTGACGCTTTGTCTTGCCGCCTTCTTTGCCGCTTTCTTCGCCTTGTTCTTCTTTGCACAAACCGCGATAATAACGATTAAGCCGACGAGTACGAGCGCTGCGCCCGCAACAAGCAATATGAACTTAATCGGGGGATTTTCTGCCAATAATTCAACGAAAAAGTCTTTCACCGTGATGGTAAAGAAATCGACGATTTTCTGCCATACTTCATTGGATGAAACTGCTGCTAACATTTTTCAAACTCCTCTTTAATAATATAACCCTGAAAATAAATTAGATAAAATACCTATACTGTGTATATTATAACACAATAAATTTACGTTATCAAGGTTTTGAAAATATCAATTTGACGAAATTCGTGTTTTTTTGCTAATTTTTTTATTGCGATATGCCTTAAAAAATATGTCGAACAATGCGTATTTTGCTTGCAAAAAAAACGCCGAAATGTTACTATGTTAAAAGTAAATATTGTGAGGTGTTTTATGAACAACGTAACCATTTTCAATCACCCTCTTATCACACACAAAATTGCAATTATGCGTGATGAACGTACCGGCAGCAAAGAGTTTCGCGAACTTGTGGAAGAAGTCGCAATGCTTATGGCATTTGAGGCTCTCCGTGATATCAATACGCAAGAAATTGAGGTTAAAACCCCGATTGCGGTCACTAAAACCCGCGTTATTGCAAATGACATCGCAATCGTTCCTATTCTCCGCGCAGGTCTCGGCATGGTAAACGGTATCCTTGCTCTTGTCCCCACCGCAAAAGTCGGACACGTCGGTCTTTATCGCGACCACGAAACGCTTGAACCCAAGGAGTACTACTGCAAACTTCCCGACGATATCGCAAACCGCGAAGTCATCATTCTCGATCCGATGCTCGCAACCGGCGGCAGCGCAATCGCGGCAATCGACTTCATTAAGGCAAAAGGCTGCAAGAACATTAAGTTTATGAGCATCATCGGCGCACCCGAAGGAATTGAAAAAGTCCACGCAAAACATCCCGACGTACACATCTTCGTCGGCTGCAAAGACTCTCACCTTAACGAAAACGGCTACATCGTCCCCGGTCTCGGCGACGCCGGCGACAGAATTTTCGGTACGAAATAATCCGCAATAATTGAACGAATAATTGCATTGCCCTGACATTAGTCAGGGCTTTTTTATATCGCAAAGTGTTTCATCACTTTGCGGTGAAATTGTTCCGTGCAACGCACTTTATGTCATTGCGAGGAGCAACGCGACGTGGCAATCTCCCGGAAGGGTTCCCTTGTTTTAAAACTATGCAAAAAGTTGCATTTCAAACATAAAAAAAGTCCTCATAAAACTATGAGGACTTTTTGATATTTCGTTGATTATTACTTGTCGGACGATTCGTCCTTTACTTCTTCAACCGCCTGGAATTCCACCGTCGCGGTTTTGTCATCGTCTTCGAGTCCGAGTTCTTCGACTGCTTCGTCGACTGCTTCGCTGTCTGCCACGACTTCGTCTTTTCTGACGCCGGGGAGTTTGTCGTCCGTGTCATACGTTACGCCTTCGCCCACGACCGCGATGCTTTCGCCGTCTTTGACTTCGCCCTGTTTTTCTTTCTTGGTTTTGATGGAAAGAATGACGTTGGTAAGGATACCTACGATAAGAGCGGTTGCGATGTTGGTGATGGTGACGATTGCTTTGCCCTTCGTTGCAAGACCGAATTTAAGAGCGAGTCCGCCGATACCCGTGACAAGGATTGCCGATACGACGAAGAGGTTTTTGCTTTCGCCGAGGTCGACGTTTTGCAGCATTTTAAGACCGCTAACTGCGATAAATCCGTAGAGCGCCAGGCATACGCCGCCCAGAACGCAGGTGGGGATTGTTTCGATAAGCGCGATGAACGGGCTGAAAAACGCGATTACAATCGAGATAACAGCCGCGCCGACTATGGTATAAATCGAGGCGTTTTTGGTGATTGCCACACAGCCGATGCTTTCGCCGTAAGTGGTGTTGGGGCAGCAGCCGAAGATTGTGCCGACGGTCGTTCCGAAGCCGTCACCGATGAGCGTGCGATGGAGACCGGGGTCTTTAAGAAGGTCTTTTTCGATGATGGTGCTCATATTTTTGTGGTCCGCGATATGTTCCGCGAAAACGACCAGCGATACGGGGATGAACAGAAGCGCGATTGCGCCGACGCCCGCGCCGGTAAGTCTTGCGGTGCCGTTGACGGATTCCTTAATTGCTTCGATAATCGCAAGGTGCGGATAATCGAGGAATGCGGTGACGCCCGTGAATTTGCCGTCTTTTACGAAGTTTTCGACAAGCGGAGTCCAGTTGACGATTTTGAGATATTCGACATTGCAAGCATAGCCGAAAATCGAGAAGAACGATGCGAGAAGGTAACCTGCGCCGATACCGATGATGAAAGGCATAAGTTGCATTTTTTTGCTGCCCTTGCAGGATACGAAGACCGTTACGAAGAAGGCAAACAATCCGCAAAGGATTGCGACAAGGTTGTAAGATTGTCCGCTGCCGCTTGCAGTGGTAAGGTTGCTGATTGCGCTGCCCGAAAGACCTAAGCCGATAAGAGCAACCGTGGGTCCGATGATGACCGCGGGCATAAGTTTGTTAATCCATTCAGTGCCTTTCTTATAAACGATAAAGGCAAGTATGCAGTACACAGCGCCTGCGAATACGCCGCCGAGAATAATTCCCCACCAGCCGTATTGAGTTGCGCCGATCAACGCCGAGATAAACGCGAACGAGCTTCCGATGAAGATCGGGCTCTTTTTCTTGGTAACCCATACGTAGAACAGGGTTGCGATACCTGCGCCAAAAAGCGCGGCAGCGGGGCTCATATTGACGCCGTTTCCCGAGCAAAGAATAGGCACGAGAATCGTCGCGCAAACGACCGCCAAGAATTGTTGAAGCGAGTACACAAGCGTTTGTTTGAAGGACAACTTGTCTTCAACGTTGTAAATCATCTTCATAAGTAACAATCTCCTTTAAAATTTATTTATATTTTGATATATCAGAGTGACAACAGGTCGACGGCGATTTTCTCGTCATAGGGCGGTATCATTACCCTTACGATCTCCTGCTTGGACGTTGGCAGGTTTTTGCCAACGTAGTCCGCGCGTATCGGAAGTTCGCGATGGCCGCGGTCGATAAGCACGGCAAGTTGTATCGTGCGCGGACGTCCCAGCGTGAACACGGCGTCGATTGCGGCGCGCGCCGTCCTTCCGGTAAACAAAACGTCGTCAATAAGGACGACGTCTCGTCCCCTTACTTCAAAGGGAACGTTGATTTTTTCGATAACGGGAGTTTCGCTTTTTTCCGCAAGGTCGTCACGATAAAGACTTATATCGAGTTCACCCACGTCAAGCGACACGCCTTCGTATTTTTTCACGTTTTCGGCAATTATTCCGGCAAGGGGGATACCACGGCTTTTAATGCCGATAAGCACGACGTTTTCCAGGGAGTCGTTTCTTTCGATAATCTCGTGCGATACCCTTTTCAGTGCGCGTGCGACAGCCGTATCATCCATAATGTTTGCCTTAATTTCCATAAAACCTCAAAAAAAATCTTGCGCCGAGACACGCAAGATATGATACACCTGTTTATTGTATGATAACCTTGTATGCCTCTCTGGACATAATTAAAGATTTCTGTTAGGGTTATAATAACACAAGCGGCATTTTTTGTAAACCTTTTTTAAGAAGGAAAAGAAAATTTTTTTATTATTATTTTTTTTTGAAAATATCGCGCTTCTTCTCGCCTTCGAATTTTCCCCGCCGCCCTTTATTTTTACTATATAAACTATATAATATATAATATTAAACATTAAAAAACGTCGGGGTGTCCCGACGCTTTGAAAACGGTTTCCCGCGTGTTTTGCGACAATCAATAGTTGTCCGCGGATATTTCAAAATAACTTTGGGGATGATTGCACGTCGGGCAAACCTCGGGCGCGCACTCTCCGACGACGATATGACCGCAGTTTCTGCATTCCCACACTTTCACCGTGGATTTTTTGAAAACTTCCGCCGTTTCGATATTTTTCAACAGCGCGCGATATCTTTCTTCGTGGTGTTTCTCGATCGCCGCGACAAGTCGGAATTTCGCCGCAAGCTCAGGGAAGCCTTCTTCTTCGGCTGTTTTTGCAAAGCCCGCATACATATCCGTCCATTCGTAGTTTTCGCCCGCCGCCGCGGCAACAAGGTTTTCCGTTGTGTTTCCGATGCCGCTAAGTTCCTTGAACCAAAGTTTGGCGTGTTCTTTTTCGTTGTCGGCGGTTTTCAGAAACAGGGACGCGATTTGTTCATAGCCCTCTTTTTTCGCAACCGACGCAAAGTAAGTATACTTGTTTCTTGCCTGTGATTCGCCCGAAAAAGCCGTTTCGAGGTTCTTTTCGGTTTTTGTACCTGCGTATTTATTCATTTTCCTTCTCCTTTATAAATGATATGGAAACGGCACGCCGTCGCGTGCCGTTTGTTTAACGATTATGCGCGTTTTTTCTTAATGACGACCACCGTAACCACGATGATTGCCATAAGCACTGCCGCGCCGCCCACGCCTGCGCCGATGCCGATTGCCAGCGTGTTTGTTTTCGCCTTGGGCGCGACGTAGTCTTCCGCAAAGATGAAGTAGCCGAGTTTATCGGTTTCAAACGTTACGGTGCCGTCGCCGTTATCGACGTAGTTCACTTCCGTCCATTCGCCGTTGTTGTATCTGATGAGTTTCGCGCCGTTTGCGCTGACTTGCATCGTTACGGTTGCGGGGCTCATAAGTCTGGGCTGTTTGTCGGCGTTCATAAGGACGCTTTTGTTCTTATATTCGCTAAGCGACAGGAAGTAGACCTTGCCGGCGGCGTACTCTTTGCCAAAGATTTCCTTATTTTGTCTTAAACCGTTGGTAAAGTTATCGCGGCTTGCGGCGTTGTTTCTGTCGAGTATGCAGAAGTAAACGGTGTATCCGCTGTCGGCCTGCGTCCAGCTGCCCGAGATCGTGCCGATGCCGTTATCTTCCAAAACTTTATCGTCGGGAACGTTGACGTCGCCGCCCCATACCGAGTTAAGTTCGTTTTCGATGATGGAAATCGTCGCTTCGATTATGCCGTCCGCCGACACGGCACGGGTATATCTTTCGGATTCCGCACTGCTGTCGACCGTCCAGGCGCCGCCCTTGATAAGTCCTTTATGAACGACTCTGTAAGGATATCTGCCTTCGCCCACAAGTCCCGCAGCGTTATTCACGACCTTGTAACTGGCGTCGTTGACGCGATAAACGATGACAAAGTCTTTTGCGATTTCTTTGTAGTTGCCGCCGACGGAGTCTTTGTCGATAAGATTTTCAACCGTGGGCAGATTGAACGATTCGCCTACGTTTGCCGTGATATCGACAAGGTTGAATTTCGCGCCGTTAACGTTGATTTTGCGGGCGAGCGAGACCGAGCCGATGAAGTTTTCGTTGCCCTTATATCTCACGCGGACGTAGCATACGCCGCCACCTTGACGGACGGGAGCACTGCCGAGAATCGTCTTGAAATCTTCGTCAAAGGAATATTCGTAAACGATGTCGTTTGCGCCGATGACCATTCCGTAAGTCGTCTTGTAGTAATTGAACGCGTCGTCGACCTTTTGCACTTTTTCAGCGAAGTCTTCGCCGTATTTTGCGTCGTACGTAACGGACGCGTCTTTAATCTTAATTTCGGTGCCGATTCTTTCAATCGTGAAAGTTTGTTCAATAATGTATTCGTTATTCAAGCGCGATACCGTGAACTTACCGTAGTAAACGCCAGCGTCGATTGCATTTTCAACGGGCATCCATACGCCGTCTGCGCCCTTCTTGAAGTATTCCGCGAGTTCAATATTCAACTGTGACGGGCTTATGACGTTAAGCGTGTATGCCGCCGCGTTGTACGGAGCGCTGAACTTATCGACGTTGCCTTTGTCGTTGAACATTTTATTTTCAAACTTGACGTCCGAGAAGTCAAGCACGGACACGACTTTGGTTTCCGTGTCGTTGAAGCCCATTATTTTCTGGAAGTTGCTTTTCGCGCCGAAGCTTTCGATTTTCAACGTATATTTATACGCGCCCGAAGTGGTGTCGTAAACGCCGTCCTTAATGTCGACGTTGATAACGAAATTGTTGCCGTTCTGATCGACGACGACGGGCTGATACTGACGCTCTTTGAAGTCGATTTCACCGATGTCGAGTTTGTTTTTGAGTCCGGTATCCTCATAGTATTCGATTGCGTAAACGATGTCCGGTGACAGTTCGAAGCGGTGACCGTTGATGATGCAAACGCCGCCCGTGACGAACGTATCGAGCACCCATACGGTTGCGCCTGCTGGAAGTTCGGGGACGAATTTGGAAACTGCTTTGCCGTTTTCGTCCTTGCTGTACTCGATATAACCTGCGCCGTCTTTCTGATAAATCACAACGTTTCCGCCGATTTCATTGATGTGGTAATAGTTGCCGTTCGTATCGACAGCGTAAATACCGGTGATTTTCGCGCCGCCGATTTCGCGCGGAGAAATGGTGACCGTAACGACCGCCTCGGTATCTTTCAGGACGTAGTTTTTGCTGTCATTGCCGGTAATACCCAGCGTGACTTTGCAATCGGGATAAGTGCCGACGTTGATATTTGCCGTATTGCCCGTGCTTGTGAGCAACTTCACGTCGTCGCCCGATACAACGCCGCCGAACGTATAATTGCCGATTTGGAACGCCGTTTTGTTGTCGAAAGGTTTATCGACGTTATGCACCGTAACCGTGATGGGTTTGGGCGTTACGGTAATCGTCGCTTCGACGGTAACGTCTGTCAGGTCATAGAATTTTTGTCTTTCGCCGACGAGTTTGAAATCGGTGACGTTAAAGGTATATGTGCCGACGTCCTTACCGGGCAGGATAATCGTGCCGTATTCGAGCGCGATGTTGTCCGTGCCTTGCAGTCCCTCGATACTAAACTTGCAGTCCGAGTTCGTCAGAATCGTATTTTCGCCGTTATAGACCTTTGAGGCGATAAGCGTGATTTTGCCGAGTTTGGCTTGTTGGATATCGATATACGCTTTGGGTGCGCTTGCGGAGCCGCCCGCGTTTGTGATCTGGTAATTGTTGTTCAGTTCGCCCGCGATTTCGATATTTATAAGCGACGCGCGAAGCCCGATGTTGACGTCAATGCTGTCAAGCTGGAACGTGCCTTTCCATTGAATATTTTTCCATTCGTCCGCTTTGTCGCCCAGAACCTTATCGAGCACCAATAAAGAGCCGTCGCCCGAAACGTAGTCGGTCATTGCGTAGTTGATGGTGCCGTTATAAATGAACGGTGCGTGTCTGTAATTCTCGTCGATCGTAAGGCGCGCTTTTTTGATTTCGTGCGTGCCGATGACGTAACTGCCGTCTGCTTCGGGCGTGATGACGTTGCCGTCTGCATTGACATACACCTTTTCATATTGTTCGATGAGCGCAGCCGTATAAACCGAGCCTTCGACGTAGGAAGCCCGGACGTTGCTGACAATCACGTGTCTTTTTCCTGCATTAACGCCGTCGTACGCCGCGTCGAAAGTAATGCCGATTTTCCCCGACGGGATAGTGCCTGCAAACTTGTTCGACAACGTGTACGAAACAAGCGACGTACTTACGTCGGTCGTATTGTTGAAGTATCTTCGGGCGTTCGTATCGATGTTGAAGTTGACGTTGATCTTTGCCCTGTCAAGGTTGACGTTGTAGATGGTTTGATCGTTTGTATTGCCCGCTTCGTCGACAAGCCAGAATCTGACCTGAATTTGCGTAAGTCCCGCGACGTTTCTGCCCTCGAACAAATCCATATAAACGTTGTTTGTATCAAGCGAAAGTTCCTTTGCCGCGCCCTCGACGCCGTCACGGGTGATTGCGTAATAAAGAGTCATCGGGCTGCCCAAAAATTCGCTGACGTAGCCTTCTTTCCCGACTTGTTTGTAGTTAAGGTTCACAAGAAGGGGCAGTAAGTCGGCATACGCGTCTGTCGAGAAGTCAAGAAGCCTTGCGATTTCGGGCTTGTATCCGTTATAGTTGTCGTATTTCACGGGAACGTTAACGGTATACGTGATATTTGACGAATTATAAATCGCTTGGAGATAATAGATGCGTTCGTATCCTTCGGGCGAAGTTTCGTCATTGCCTATGATATATTTGTTATCGATGATTTTGTCGTTGATGCTCACCCATTCGGTTTGTGTACCTACGAAAACGCCGTTTTTAAGGGTGCGATAACTGATTTGATAGGTTATTTCCATAATGGAAGAGAGCGTGTTGAACTCGATAACGACGTTCTGATTCGTCCATGCGCCGTTATATGCGCCGCCGTTTTCAAGGTAAATTGCGGTTTCCCATTTTTCGGGCGGGTTCTTAATGTCGTCGATTGTGAAATGGTGATAATCGCTGTAAACGGCGTGGTTTGCCCAGTTTTTTTGTACGTCGTTAAGGTTCAGCCCTGCGATTTGTTCGGGAGTTTTATCTTTGACAAGATTTTCGTAGAATTGTCCAACCGTATCGATCGCTTTGAACTTAATTGCGTATTCGCCCTTTTCAAGTCCCGAAAGGGTGAAGATGTCAAAGCCGGGGTTGTTGATTGCAATGCCTGTCTGCCCTTCGATTTCAAAGTAATTGCCGTCAACCTTTTTGTAAAGGGTATAGAAATACTTGACGTCGCCGCGAGTGTCGTCGTCATCGAGAACAGGTTTGAATTTTATAGTGTCGGTATAAAAATACGTGACCTTGACGCCGCCGTTTTCGTTAACAACGTTTTCGGTAAGGAGAGCAACTTCGTCCAATGCCGTGGGCTTGGTGTAGTCGATACCGCCGCAGAATACCGTCAATGTGTTTCCGCTGACTTTATTAACGTTTGCATATTGTACGCGATATGCAGTGTCGACTTCAAGAGGACTCGGCGTTTCGCCGTCAATTTTCGGGTTTCCTAAACCGTCGTAAACAACCGTAACGTAAAGCCCGCGGAAATAACCCGTCGACGCGTCATTGTTTTTTGCTCCGAACGGTTCAACCGTTATGCTTTCCAAACCTACCGGATAACGCAACGTTTTCAGTTGTTCTGCTGTATAATCGCTTCTTCTGTATGTTTTTGCAGAGCCGTCAACAATTGCGCCCGTGCCGCGATATGCTTGGAATAAATCAAAACCTTTGATATCCGCTGTGTCAAGGCTTAAATATTTGTCGTAAAGCAGGAAGGAGAACTGCTTTGTTTGCGTTCCGTCGGTGCGGATTGAAGTCAACGTGTTGGAAGAGGGATCAATTATATCTCCGGCGTGCAATCCCCAAGTACCAAGGTTGGCAACCGTATTACGGTTGGTTTCATAACCTTGCGCTATATTTCTGAATTCGCCAAAATCTGCCGAATACTTTGTCGTACCGTCCCACGATCTGGTAACGGGAGCAACGTTTGTCGCAAGTTTTGCCGCGATTTCTTCATAAGCACTGACCGAATTTACGCTCTTGATTTTAATGTTAATGGCAAGACCGCTGATTTCGATTTTTTCACCGCCGGCTTCTTCGCCACCGGCATATACAAGGATATATTGATTGCTTGACGTAACCGTCCAGGTCGTACCCTTGTTAAAAGTGCCGTTTACGTAATCGGAGTTTTTGCCGATTTCGGTAACGTCGGAAGCGTACGAAATGAACTTCAACGTATTTTGCATTGCAGTGAATTTAACCGCCTCGTCAAGATTTGCGCTGATTTCGATTTCGGCGCCTACGTTAACCAAGTAATCGGGAAGTTTATAATAAGCATACAATCTTTCCCTTACATTGCCAATAGCCGATGGCTCCATAGAAGCCGACGTATCGCTCGTATTGAAGCCTGAAATACCGGTATATATTCCGCCGATAAAACCAAAATAGTTTTTGTAGGTTGCGGGATAATATGTAAACTGTGCGAAATAACTATTCGCAGACGAACCGTTCATAACAAACGGCTGAAACTTTTCCGGCGTGGCAATGTCCAGAAACTTTGTGCTCGGCGAAACCGTCGCTGTCGCATTGGATTCTTTAATCTCACCCGCACCCACGCGCGTAAAAGAAATTGCGCTGACAAGCAGTGCGACTGCAAGCATAAACACTAATGCAAGTCCGCTGATACGAAGTAAGTTTTTGCTTGATTTTTTTGCTCTCATATCTCTCCTCCGATACGCCGGAAAACCCGGCGGTATAGCCATAGTATGTGCAATTTGGGGCATAATGCGCCCAAAAGATATTGCTATAAATATAATATACAAGATATTACAACCGAATGTCAAGTTATTTTGCGTTATGACGCGCCATTTTGCACGTCCCGTTTTCGCCGTTACCCTTTCAAAACATCGTATACTCGTTGTCTTACGTGCAACGCACTCTATGTCATTGCGAGCGTAGCGTGGCAATCTCCCGGAAGGGAACCCTTTTCATAAAACCCACGCAAGATACTTTTGTACTTGCGTGGAGAAA
>ULSS01025234.1_pt1 | contig 11069 bp, 8 predicted proteins | sample 1956901 | NCBI WGS metagenome assembly ULSS01 (sample SAMEA4835714, study PRJEB28245) | human gut metagenome | biome: gut microbiome; material: fecal sample | place: Denmark | collected 2008
TGCTATACCAGAGAATACAGCAATTGCTGGCAAATGGAGTTGAGATAGAAAATATTGTATATGTCAACTTTGACGATGAACGTTTGCAAGAAATGTCGGCAACAGACTTCGACCTTATATTGCAAGCCTATCATAGCATGTATGATAGCCAGCCCATCTTCTTCTTTGATGAGATACAGAATGTTGAAGGGTGGGCAAACTTTGCACGCCGTCTAGCCAACCAAAAATATCGTGTCTATATAACTGGCAGCAATGCCAAAATGCTGAGTCGTGACATAGAGACAGTATTGGGAGGAAGATATTTGGATATCAGCGTGTTTCCATATAGCTTTTCTGAATATCTAAAAGCAGTTGGAGTCTTGGTTACAAAGAATTGGCAATATGGACGAAAAGCAAATGAACTGCAACGCCATTTCCGAACCTACTTTGATTGGGGTGGCTTTCCTGAGCTTGTGCATTTTCAAGAAAAGAGAGTATGGCTAAACAGCTTGTATAATCGTATTTTCTTTAATGACTTGGTAGTTCGGCACAAGGTGAAGAACGAGGATGCCTTACGCCTTTGTGTAAGAAGATTGGCAGAAAGCGTGAAACAACCATGCTCCTTGAATCGTTTGAGCAATCTGATAAAAGCAACAGGAACTCCGTGTAGTCCATCAACGGTAATGGAATACGTTCGCTATCTGCAAGAATCATGCTTGCTGATATCTATTGACAATTATGCTTCCAAATTCGTGGAGAAAGAAACTATAAAGAAACATTATTTTGTAGATAATGGGCTGCTGCATCTCTTCATCAACAATCCAAACACCTCATTACTGGAGAATCTTTGTACAATTACATTGTATAAAAAATACGGCAAGGGCTTATACTATTACAATAGAAATATTGAGGTTGATTTCTATGTGCCTGATGAGGGACTAGCCGTGCAGGCGAGCTATCAGATGAGCGACGAAGAAACCATAGAGCGAGAAGTGAAAGCATTAGTAACCTTGCATGGTTTGTATCCTCTGAAACGAGCCATGATAATTACCTATGAGGATGAAGGGGAGATTGTGCGTGATGGACTCAAGATAGAAATAAGACCTGCATGGAAATGGGTGTTGGAAGGTTAAGCCAGAGAAAAGAGGATGCGTCATAGACTAATGACGCACCCTCTTTTTTTTATATCTATTACTGCTCCCCTTTCGTTTTCTTATCAGCCACATACATTCCTATCAGGATGCAGGCGGCACCAGCCAGGAAATAGGGGGTAATCTGCTCGCCAAGCACCCATGAGGCGAAAATCATCGTCGTTATCGGATTGAAATACACCCAGTTGGTTGCCTTTACCGTGCCCAGTTTTGAGATGCACCAGTTCCACGTGAGGAAGCAGATCATAGAGGCAAGGCAGCCCAGAAAGAGCAGATTGCCGAATACCTGGGGACGGGTGAATACCTCGAGCGGAGGAAAACCCGGAATGAAGAAATAATAAGGCAAGATGGTGAGAACACCATAGAAAAACACCTTGCGGGTGATGAATGCAGGACTGTAATCGCCCGTGGTTGACTTCATCAGCAGCGAATAAATCGCCCAGCACATACACGCCGTAAACGCCAATGCATCGCCCACCGGAGAAAGATGAAGCACAAACCTGCCGTTCAATACCACGATGATCATACCCACAAATGCCAGAAGAGAACCCAGCAGCTGCACAATATGAATGCGGTTGGAATCCTTATAGACCAAACGAACCAGCAGGGTGGCAAAGAGCGGACACGAACAGACAATGAGCGAGGTATTGGTGGTGGTGGTGAAGTTCATCGCCTCGTTCTCGCTGCAGAAATAGAGCGAACCGCCCGTAATGCCCAGCAGCGCCATCTTAGCCTCATCCTGCCAGGAATCGGCAAAGAGACGGCGATGATTGAACGCCAGCATCAGCACGTAGGCGATGCTGAAACGCAGGGTGAAGATCTGAGCAGGAGAAAGCCCATTCAGCATCAGCACCTTGGTGGAAACGAAGGTGGTTCCCCAGATTGCCACTGTCAGGAAGGCTACCAGATGGTAGAATATATTGTTATTTTTCGTTTGCATATCTAATTTTTCCTTTATTGGTGCAAAAGTAAGATTTTTCTGTGGATAAACCAAGACTTCTGCATTTTTTTTGTAACTTTGCAGCATGATTTTCCATCCATTCCATCATACTTCAGAAAATGTTCCTGCAAGGATGAACAATCCTTTGGATTACGAACCGCATCCGCTCTGCATCCAGGCGTGCAGGGAAGTGCAGGAGATGCTTGCCAGACGAAAAGACTGGCAGGAAGAGATTGCGCGCGGCAAAATGTTTGGCGTACTCATCGTAGAAAATGTAAAAACAGATACCGATGTCCCAAAATGGGGATACCCAGCTGCCGATAGCGAGGCTCTGAAATGGGGATACCTGGCTGCCTACAGCGGACAGATTGGCGGAAGAAGCGACTGGGAGGACTTCGTGCCTGCCGTATTCGACTATCTGCAGCCCGACGGCTACTTCAAGACCCACGAGGCGGAAATCTCACGTATCAACCAGAGCATCAGCCACCTGGAGAAGGAGGAAAGGATGAAGGAAGCCAGAACCCTGATCCGGCAACTGCAGGAGGAGCGGAAGCGTACCATCGCCGCCTATCAGGAGAAGATGAAGGAAGCGAAGGCAAAACGTGACAGCCGCAGAGAGGCAGGAAACCTATCAGAAGCGGAAGAGGCGGAGATGATCAGGGAAAGCCAGTTTATGAAGGCTGAACTGCGCCGACTGAAGAAATCGCTCTCGGAAAAGACAGCCCTGGAAACGGAATTTGAGGATTATCAGGAGAATATTCTGAGACTGAAGCAGCTGCGCAAGCAACTCTCTGATGCCCTGCAGCAATGGCTTTTCTCGCAGTTCAGAATGCTGAACCAGGAGGGAGAAAGCAAGGATCTGCTGGAGATTTTCAGAGATGAAGCCCTGAAGGAGTATCCGCAGGCGGCGATAGCTACGAGCCGGATTGCAGCCCTGAAGATGGTGCCGCCAGCCGGGAGCGGCGAGTGCTGCGAACCGAAACTGCTGCAATATGCCTACCAGCATGGTTACAAACCGCTGCAGATGGCTATGTTCTGGTGGGGAGAAAGCCCGAAGGAGGAAATCCGTCACCACCTGCAGTTCTATCCAGCCTGCAACGGCAAGTGCAAGCCGATACTGCATTGGATGCTGCCGCCATCGGTATTCGAAAGCCCTGCATCGGCAGAAAACGGCATCGGCGGACAGAAGGGACCATTCCCTAAGCAGGTAGAGATGCTCTATGAGCAGGTGGAAACGCTCTACGAAGACTGCGAGCTGACCGTGATTCACAAACCTGCAGGACTACTCTCTGTACCGGGAAAGGACGCTGCCCAGCCATCGGTCTATGCGCTGATGCGAAGGAAATATCCCGAGGCTACCGGTCCGCTCATCGTTCACCGGCTGGACATGGCGACCAGCGGACTGATGATCATCGCCAAGACCGAATTTGCCTATCATCGCCTACAGAAGGAGTTTCTGAACCATCGGGTGCAGAAGAAATACATCGCCATCATTTCAGAAAAAGAGATTTCGGGAAAGGATATTTCTGGAAAAGACTTTCCGGAAAAGGAGATTCCGGAAAAAGACATTCCGGGAAAGAAGATTCCGGAAAAGGGAATCATCTCCCTTCCGCTGCAGCCCGATTATCTGAACCGCCCTCGCCAGATAGTGAATCACGAGCAGGGCAAGGAGGCCATTACGGAGTATGAAATTCTGGAGCGCATCGACGGCTCCCATCTCCGCATCGCCCTCTATCCCAAGACGGGCAGAACCCACCAGCTGCGCGTGCATTGTGCCCATCAGGAGGGTTTGAATGCTCCCATCCTGGGCGATCCGCTCTACGGCAACGAGAAGGCTGCCCGACTGCATCTACATGCCGAGGAGATAACCTTCGAACATCCCCTGACGGGTAAGAAAATAACGATAAAGAGAAAGGCTGATTTCTAAACGAAACCAGCCTTTTTTCTGTCTATTTTTATTCAAGTTTTTCAAGTTAAGCCCTTCAGACGAAGAACATGATGATGACCTGGGCGATGATGACTCGGATAAACATGCCGAGCGGATAAACCGTAGCATAGCTGATGCTAGGCGTATCGCCATCCAGGGTCTCGTTGGCATAGGTAAGCGCCATCGGATTCGCCATACTGCCGCAGAGAATGCCGCAGATGCTGCCGAAATCGTACTTCTTGGTCTTCAGGATGATGAAGCCCACTATGATAACCGGAACCACCGTGATGAGGAAACCGATGCCTACCCACATCAAACCCTCGGGACGAACCACCGTCTCGAAGAACTGTCCACCAGCCGACAGACCCAGACAGCCCAGATACAGGGCAAGACCCAACTCGCGGAGCATCAGTCCCGCACTACGCGTCATATAAGAGATGAACTGCACCCTAGGACCCAGCGCACCAATCAGAATACCCATTACGATAGGACCACCGGCAATACCCAGACGTACGGGAGCCGTCATTCCCGGAATATTCAGCGGAATGGTTCCCACGGCGAGTCCCAGAATGATACCCAGGAAGATGGCGCCCAGGTTAGGCTCGTTGAGCGTCTTCACGGCATTGCCCAGAAACTGCTCCACATGGTCGATGCTCGTAGGGTCGCCCACCACCGTCAGGCGGTCGCCATACTGCAGACGGAGGTCGTCGGTAGCCAGCAGTCGGATATCACCACGCAGCACTCGGCTCACATTCACGCCATAGGTATTGCGCATCTGCAGGCTTCCCAGTCGCTTGCCGTTGAGTCCCGGACGGGTCATCACGATGATTCTGCTCTCCAGTTTGGCATCGATGGCGTTCCAGTCCACCTTATCATTATTCCACTCCTTATCCACCTTCTTTCCGAAGAGTATCTGCATGGCAGCTGCCTCATCCTTATTGGTAACCACGAGCACATTATCGTTGGTATGGAGCACGGTATCAGCCTCTGGAATGATGACCTGCTCGCCTCGCCATACACGGGAGATGATGAACTTGCGATGGGTCATCATCGAGATTTCGGCGATGGTACTGCCGTTGAGAGCCGGGTTTACGATGACGTACTGTCCGATGGTTGTATGGTCATCCTCATCGGCACGCCGGATCTCCAGGTCCTCAGGCTTTACGAAGAGCTTGCGCAGGAACATCATCGCCAGGATGACGCCCACAACGCCCAGAGGATAGGTTACCGCACAGCCCAGGGCTGCTCCGCCGCTAGGCAATCCCAACTGCTGCAGCGCCTGCTGGGCAGCACCCAGAGCCGGAGTATTGGTGGTGGCACCGCAGAGAATACCCACCATATCGGGCAGGCTCACGGGCAGCACCAGGCACAGGGCAAGCGAGAATACGGTGCCCACGGCGATGACTGCCAGGCTCCAGAGATTGAGCGAGATGCCCTCGTGGCGCATCGAACCAAAGAAGTTAGGACCCACATAGAGACCCAGCACATACACGAACATGGTGAGTCCGAAGCTCTCGGCAAACTCCAGCATGTTCTCGTCGATGGAGAGTCCGAGATGGCCCGCCACGATGCCCACAAAGAATACGAAAGCTATGCCGAGGGAGATTCCCTTGACATGAATCTTGCCCAGGGCAAGACCTAAGGTACAAATCAATGAAAGAATGACGATGCCCTGCACCGCCGAATGCACGTTGATTAAATTATCAAACCACATAAATTATAAGTTTCTATCTTTTCTCGAGATAATGTTCAATTTTCTAAATTCGGCTGCAAAGGTACATTAAATTAAGAACATCACAAAAGAAAAACGCCCTTTTCTTCTAAATATTTGCAACAAAATCTGAATTTAAGGTAAAAAACCAAATCTAACTCGAAGTTTTTTTGTACCTTTGCACCCGTTTAAAATAGAAATAGATGAAAGATATTTGTTGTATAGGGCATGTAACCAAAGATAAGATAGTTACCCCAAACAGAACTGTTTACATGGCTGGCGGAACATCGTTCTACTTCGCCTACGCCATCAACCAACTGCCCAAGGATGTGAGCTTTTCGCTCATCACGGCAATGGATCCTACGGAAACAGAGCCTGTAGAAAAGATGCGCCAGGCGGGCATAGAAGTAACCCTCAATCCTTCGCGCAATACCGTCTTCTTCGAGAATATCTACGGAGAAAACCAGAACGAGCGCAAGCAGCGAGTGCTTGCCAAGGCTGATCCATTCACCATCAGACAGCTGGAGCACGTAGAGGCGAAGGTCTATCACCTGGGAAGCCTGCTGAGCGATGATTTCTCGCCCGAGGTAGTGGAATTCCTCTCGCGCAGCGGAAGGGTTTCCATCGACGTGCAGGGCTATCTGCGCGAGGTGAGAGACGAGAAAGTTTATCCCATCGACTGGAAGGACAAGCTCGAGGTGCTGAAGAACACCTACTATCTGAAGGTGAACGAGACGGAGATGGAGACCATCACGGGGCTGAAGGAGCCACGCGAGGCTGCGAAACTGATACATTCGTGGGGTGTTACCGAGGTAATCATCACGCTGGGCAGCGAGGGTTCTCTGATTTATGTAGATGACACCTTCTACGAGATTCCCGCCTATCCTCCTCACGAGGTGGTGGATGCTACCGGATGCGGCGACACCTATTCTGCCGGTTATCTCTACAAGCGACTGCAGGGTGCCACTCCTACCGAGGCTGGCAAGTTTGCGGCTGCCATGTGCACCATCAAGCTGGAGCACAATGGTCCGTTCAACCGCACCATAGAAGAAGTAGAACGCATCATGAAATAAATTTTAGATAATTTATCCTATTATCTTCTTATTTTTGCCTGAATTGGTGTAACTTTGCATCCTATATGGAACAGATTTCACCAATTCAGGCATTATTGCAACAACGCACCCTGCTCCAGCTGGAGTATTACACCGAGAAGGAAGCCTTCCGCAAGCTCACCGAACAGATGGGAATGCAGCGCAAGGTGAAACGAGGTGATGCCTGGTTCCCGCTCCGTGTGGGAAAAAGCTTTTATAATTCGCTGAATCAAACAGCCATTGAGGTCTTCCGTACCTCTGATCAGGATATCGAGCACAATTTTGAGTTCGGTCGCCCCGTCATGTTCTTTATGGTCAAGAAGATGGGCAAGAATGAGAACCAGGGCAGCACAGCCCTTCAGCTGTCAGAAAACGCTAATCAAAAAGTTCAAAGTTCAAATCTCAAAGTTCAAAGTATCAAATATTTTTCTTTTACGGGAACCGTGAGCTATGTGGATGGCGACAGAATGGTGATTACCGTGCCCGACTCTGCCCCATTGCTCGACTTGCAGCAATCTGCGGAGCCTATCGGCGTACAGCTATCCTTTGATGAAACCAGCTACAAGCTGATGTTCGAAGCCTTGGACCGTGTGATGAAGGCGAAGAACAACCGTCTGGCTTATCTCCGCGATTTATTCTATTCGCATCAGAAGGCAGGCAGATTCTCCTTCGAACCGATGAAGTTTCCATGGCTCAATCCTACCCAGGAAAGAGCTGTGAACGAGGTGCTCTGGGCTAAGGACGTGGCGATTGTTCACGGACCTCCGGGAACCGGAAAGACCACGACTCTGGTGGAAGCCATCAACGAAACCCTGATGCGAGAGAGTCAGGTGCTGGTGTGTGCACAGAGCAATATGGCGGTGGACTGGATTTCTGAAAAATTGGTGGATAGAGGCATCAACGTGCTCCGTATCGGAAACCCTACCCGTGTGAACGACAAGATGCTGGGCTTCACCTACGAGCGCCGTTTCGAGAGTCATCCCGACTATCCGCAGCTCTGGGCTATCCGCAAGGCAATCAGAGAATTAAGAAAAAACAGGAAGAAAGGCAGCGAGAACTATCATCAGAAGATGGATAGGCTGAAGAGCCGTGCCGCCGAAATAGAAATCCGCATCAATTCTGAACTCTTTGGCGAGGCGCGTGTCATCGCCTGCACCCTGGTGGGTTCTGCCCACCGGTTGCTGGAAGGCATGAAGTTCGGCACCCTGTTTATCGACGAGGCAGCCCAGGCTTTGGAAGCTGCCTGCTGGATTCCGATGAAGAGAGCCAGCCGGGTGATTCTGGCAGGCGACCATTGCCAGTTGCCGCCTACCGTGAAGAGTATTGCGGCATTAAGAGCCGGACTGGGCAAGACCCTGATGGAGCGCATCGCCGAAAACAAGCCGGAGGTAGTAACCCTGCTGAAGATTCAGTACCGCATGAACGACGAAATCATGCGATTCTCCAGCGACTGGTTCTACGGGGGCAAGGTGGAGAGTGCGCCACAGATCAAATACCGCAGCGTATTGGATTACGACCATCCGATAACGTGGATTGATACTTCGAACGAGGAGAATCAGATAACGATAGAAGGAGAAGATGTTCCTGAGGATTCTGCATCCACATCATCTTCTGTATCTGCAGCCTCATCATCTGCTGCATCTGCAGCCAATCAGAATTCTGATTTGAACTTCAAGGAGCAGTTTGTGGGCGAGAGTTTCGGGCGTATCAACAAGGCGGAAGCCGAGCTTACCCTGCTCACCCTGGCGGAATACTTCACCAAGATAGGCAAGCAGCGGGTGTTGAGCGAGAGCATCGACGTGGGCATCATTTCGCCTTATCGTGCCCAGGTGCAGTATCTGAAGAAGCTCATCAAGAAGTATGAGTTCTTCAAGCCTTACCGCCGTCTCATCAGCGTCAACACGGTGGACGGTTTCCAGGGGCAGGAAAGAGACGTGATCCTCATCTCCCTGGTGCGTTCGAACGATGAGGGCCAGATCGGATTCCTGAAAGACCTCCGCCGCATGAACGTGGCGATGACGAGAGCCCGCATGAAGCTCATCATCCTGGGCAACAAGGACACGATGACGAAGCATCCTTTCTACAAGAAACTGTGGGAGTATGTGGAAGGGCTCAATAATGATGAATAAGGACGAAGTTCGTGTAAAAAAGTGTATGTATGCAAGGAAAGTTCGTGTAGAAAAGTGTTGAAAACATTTGGAAGTTCGTGTAAAAAAGTGTATCTTTGCAACCAACAGAGCTGTTTAAACATCATAACAGCAAGTTATTAACATCATTAACAACTTCAAAATGTATGTAAGGATGAAAAGAACGATCATAGAACAATTAAAAGCATGGAAAGAGAGCCTTTACAGAAAGCCCTTAATCTTATCAGGAGCAAGACAAGTAGGCAAGACTTATATCCTTCAGGAGTTTGGGAAACAGGAATATGACCACGTTGCCTACATCAACTGTGATGGAAACTCTGAGATTGCCAACATATTTGCAGAAGATTATGATATGAAGCGAGTCCTAATGGTTATCGGAGCCATTAGCAAACAGCCTATAATCCCTGGCAAAACGCTTATCATTCTGGATGAAATACAAGAACTTCACAAGGGACTTTCCTCGCTGAAGTATTTCTGTGAAAATGCACCAGAATACCATGTGGCTGTAGCAGGTTCACTTTTAGGCGTTGCCATGCACCAAGGAGAATCCGCCCCAGTGGGAAAGGTTGATATCATTCGACTCTACCCTATGTCTTTCGAAGAGTTTCTTATGGCAAAAGACGAAGAACAGTTGCTGAACATATTGAAAAGTAAAGACTGGAAGACCATCACATTACTTCATGATAAACTCATCAAGATATTAAGAGAATATTATTTTGTAGGGGGAATGCCTGAGGCTGTGAAAACTTATCTTGCAACTAACGATGCAAATCTCGTCAGACAGGTTCAGAACAACATTCTCACCATTTATCGTAGTGACATGTCGAAGCATGTCAGCCCAAATGAAGCCACTCGCATCAGCATGGTTTGGCAATCCATCCCTTCCCAGCTTGCCAAGGAAAACAAGAAGTTCATCTATGGAGCGGTGAGAAGCGGAGCACGAGCCAAGGATTTTGAGATGGCAATACAATGGCTGGTGGATGCAGGTCTCACCTATCGCATTTCCCGAGTAAGAGAAGTTGGAATGCCTTTGAAGTTTTACGAAGACCTCAATGCCTTCAAGCTGTTTCTCCTGGATGTCGGCCTCCTGGGTGCGCTGAGCGAGATGGAACCTGCCCAAATGCTCATCTCCAACAAAGCCATGACGGAGAGCAAGGGGGCGTTCACGGAAAACTACGTCCTTACCCAGCTATTATGTCAACAGGACATTTACACCTATTATTATAGTAGGGAAGACGCTCGCTTGGAGATAGACTTCCTTGCCCAGCACCAAGGGGTGATAACTCCGATAGAGGTAAAAGCGGAAGAGAACCTGCGTTCCAAGTCACTTCGCGCCTTCTTTGACGCCCATCCCGACTTGCGAGCCATCCGCTTCTCCATGTCGCCATACAAGGAGCAAGAGTGGATGAAGAATGTCCCATTGTACGGGGTAGAGGAGAGTTTCTAGGAACTCTTCTCACAATACTTCCTGAACTTTGCCTTAGTCATGGCAATACCAATGAGTCTATTAGATAATGCAACAATAACAACAAAATAAAAAAATATGCTACAACGTGACTACATACAGCGATTGATTCGCGAGTTTATGGCGGCACTCGAAAGAATGCTCGAAAAGAAAGAGGTGGAAGTGAGACGTGAGAAGATTAAGGAGCTCTACAATCAATACGTGGGCCCTTACGCCTTCTACAGCATCGCTACCATAGAAGACGTGATGAAGGCAATGGCAGGAATAGAGGACGAGGAGAAGCGACTCTCCAAGATGGATATGCTTGCCGAACTCTACTATCACGAGGCGGATACCGTGGGGCAGCCCACAAGAGACGAACTGCTGAACAAGGCGTTCATGCTCTTCGATTATGTGGAAACCCACGGAGATACGTTCTCCATCGAACGCCGCAATAAAATGGCAGAAATCAAACAAAAGATTGGAGATGCGCTCAAATAAAGAGTGCATCCTCCTTTTTTATATTTCTAGGATAACAAAAACTAATCATAAAGTCCAATGGTCAAAACTCAAAGTTCAAATTTCGATGCTGAGTGGCGTAATGGAAATGATAGCGAGATGTGGCATGAGTCTCTGATTTGCATTAAAAAATATTCTGCTAAGGGTTAGGAAAATGAAA
>ULSS01004295.1_pt1 | contig 11040 bp, 10 predicted proteins | sample 1956901 | NCBI WGS metagenome assembly ULSS01 (sample SAMEA4835714, study PRJEB28245) | human gut metagenome | biome: gut microbiome; material: fecal sample | place: Denmark | collected 2008
CATGGTTCAACCTGTCCGACGAAGGGACAGAGGACGCCATATATGACAGCTACGCCATGCGTAGTTTTCTTGGCATAAATTTTATGACGGAACAGGTTCCGGATGCGACAACCTTGCTGAAGTTCCGCCATCTGCTTGAGAAACACACAACATCGGAGAGAAGATTTTTACTGACATCAGGGATCGCCTTGAGGAATCCGGCTTGCTGATGCATGGCGGTACGATTGTGGATGCTACCATCATTTCTGCTCCCAGTTCCACGAAAAACCGTACAGGAACCCGAGATCCGGAGATGCATCAGACGAAGAAGGGGAATCAGTGGTATCATGGGATGAAGGTTCACGCCGGAGTGGATGCAGAAACGGGGTATATTCACACAATCGAAGGCACGGCTGCCAATGTCCATGACTCTACAGAAGCTACTAAACTGATCCGGGAGGATGATCATGTCGTGTACGGAGACTCAGGATACCCGGGTGTTCCGAAACAGGAGGATGTCATAAAGTATGAACACCTGTCCCAAATCGATTACCGCATTTGTAAGCGTCCCTCCAGCCTGAAAACATCCAAAGACTATGAGGGAATCAACTGGGAAAAGCAAATGGAAAATCGTATCTCGTCGATTCGCTGTAAGGTAGAGCACGCCTTTCTCATAGTCAAGCGGGATTTCGGGTATAGGAAAGTTGCATATCGTGGCATTGCCAAGAACATGAACCGGTTCCATGTTCTGTTCGGGTGTGCCAACCTGTTGATGTGCATCCGGGCCGGGCGAACCGAACAGTTCCGGAATAAACAAGCTACGCCTGCAGCAGGATAACTATGCCCATTTGAGGGTAATTCCCCTTCATTGGGAATGAAAAACCGGCTCAGGCGGTGCTTGAGTGGCTGTTTTTCGACTTTTGCTTGTGATCCTTGATGTTTTATTCATCATTTTATGCATGATTGAATGTTCGGAAGATTTGGAGGCGAGTTATTCAGCAGTCCCTTAGATACTCAATTATAAGAATATCGCTTTACTTGTTAAAGCAATATTTTTCGGCTTTTGAAAAGCATTATTATATAATATGGAGATAGATATGTTTATATTTAGTTGTTCTGATATATTAAATAACCCAGAATATTATGATGAAAAAAACAAATTAATAATTGTATCTGACAAAAACAATTTTAGTCAAGTTAATCAACTGGATTTTTTGCGTAATAAAATCCAATATTCTGAAATAGGTGTTTTTATAGATGTTAATAATAGAATATCCGAAGAATTACTGCATTATTGTTTGATTAATAGACTGATTATCTATTTGAAAATCACCAGTGATACAAACTTGTCAGTCATACAAACCCTTCGTGATGTGGATTTAGTGGCCATTATCGATTATAGTGAAATATATCATTTTCCAAGTGCGATGATTGATGCCATTGTGAAGATGAACATAAATATTTGTTTAATTGGCAGAGATATTTCGTTTCAAGACACCATAGAGGTATATGAAAAGTTTCTTGCGAAAGGATTTAGCAGGATTTTCAACCTAATTGCTTGTGATAAAGAAAATAAGAGTATAATACAAGGCGGACTGATTACTCGCGAAGAAATTGAAAAATTCAACATCAAAAGCAATATGTGCATTAAAAGTCGAGTTGAATATTTGAAGCAAAACATTATGAAGCGACATAATCGTGATATAACAAAATATGATGAAGAAAAAATAGATGTTTTGTTTGTTAATCTTATTGTTGTTTCTGCACCAATTATTTTTAAAAAAAATTTGGGCATCGAGTATCTTACATCTGTGCTGAATTGCGCAGGATACAGAGCAGAATGTTTATATTCTACTCATTTATTAGTTCTTTCAGAAATCGAACAGTTGATATTAAAAAAGCAAATTAAAATTATTGGTTTTTCCTGTATGCAAGATAATATTCATGTAGTTAAGCACTTGATAAAATTTTTAAAAAACAAATATCCCGATATTGTATTCTTCGTAGGTGGAGCGCAATCGATAGATCTTGGTGGAGAGTTTTTAAAAGAGTCAAAATCCGATTATATTATGGTTGGTGAGTCTGAAAAATATATAATAGATTTTGCGGATGCTATTATAAAAAAGGAAAAGCAAATTGAAAATATAAAAAATTTACGTTTTATTGATAGCAAAGGTGATTTCCGAGAAACTCCTAGAGGAGACTTGATTGACAATCTTGATAATATTCCTTTCCCAAATTATATTTATAAAAATGACGATAGTTTAAATATTGTCGGAGTAATAACGGGAAGAGGATGTCCGTTTAATTGTTCGTTTTGCTATGAAGGAGCTAAAGAGAAGACTGTACGATATAGATCAGTATCAAATGTAATAGAAGAAATTTCATTAATACTGAAAAATAATAAAAATGTTAAACATATTCAGTTTTATGATGACACATTTACAGTAAATTCTTTAAGAACACGTGAACTTTGTAGAGAGCTAAAAAAAATCCATGAAAATTATGGAATTACTTGGAGCTGTGAAATACATTGCCAGACTATATATAATGATTCGGAGCTAATTCAAATAATGGTTGATGCTGGCTTGGTTGAAGCCCAGATCGGTTTGGAGAGTGGAAACGATGAAATTTTAAAACGTTATAATAAAAAAATAACATTGGATATGATTTTGAAGACAATAGAAAACTGTAATAAGGCAGGGTTGAGATCGCTTCAAGGAAATATATTATTAGCAGGTGCCGGAGAGACTAAAGAGCAAATTAATGAATATTTCGAATTGGTTGAAAAATTATTACTTGTCGGAAAAGGAATGCTCCAGTTATCTGTAGTTATGTTTTGGCCGTTTCCTAGTACTCCTATTTCAGTCAATCCGGATTTGTATGGTGTAAAAATAATTCAAGAGCAATGTGAGTATTCGATTAATAGTATTAAAAACTTCGTTTCAGAGTCTGAATTTGTTAGTCGTGAAGAATATATTACATATTATTATAGTCTAAACAATAGAATTGAAGATATTTATTTAAGATTGGCTTCCGAAATGGATGCAAAAGAGGCATCAAAGTATTGGAAGCCGAGAGGATTTGATAAATTATCTCCGTGGGGCAAAGCACTATCCAAATTTGAGCATATGAGCGTCTTTTTTTTCGCAAAATCCAATGCCAATGTTGGTAATTTAAATGATGACAATGTTTATCCCATTCGTACTTTTAACATGCTTTCGTATGTAGAGAATAAAATTTATTTGAAGAACATTAATTTAATTCTTGAGAATTTTGATTCAAGAATTTTAGAATTATGTAATGGCAAAAATACAATAAATGAAATTGGAGAACGTTTGGGTGTTCCCTCAGAAACAATTCACGATCGTTTGAGTTTTATGGAAACCAAAATGTTAGTTTATGGATCTGTTATTTGATAATTTAGGAGGAATGCATAATGAATACCAACAGACAAACATTTAAACGAGTAATCGAGAACAACATATGGATTTTTCGTTTTATATTCAAATATGCTCCTGTTTTGATTATTGATCAACTTGTCAGAATTCCGGTATCGATTTTAAATACATATATTAGCGTTAATTTTACAAGATGGGTGATTGAACGTGTTGAGGAAAAAAAAGAACTAAACGAAATCATAACATTTATAATAGCTATATGTGCGTTTATCATTATATCAAATCTGATATTTTCTATATCGAGTATAATTTTATCGCCTCAAGCGCAGGTTACTTTGGGATCGAAAATTCGAGAAGATTTAATCAATAAAGTTATAAAAATTGATCAAATTGATTTTCAAAACAGCGATTTTTTTAATATTTATAAATTAGGATTAAATGAGATTGATTCTCGAGCATATCAAGTTCTTACTTCTTGGACATCCATAATCACATCAATTTTAACATTTATTTTGATTTCAAATATTTCAATCGGTATCAGTGGGTGGTTTTCATTATTTGGTGTTATTGCGGCATTCATAGATGTAATATTAGGGGCTGTGAGAAATAAGTATAATTACAAGCAAACGATTGCTACCACACCGGACGGTAGAAAAAGAGGGTATATAAATCGGTTGACATATCAGCCCGAGTTTTCATCGGATCTCAAGACATATACTGATTTCCCCAATTTGTTGATTCATAAGTATAAGATCGCCACCGGCAGTGTTAAGAAAATTTTATTGAATTTTTCGAAAAAAATATTGCTTATTGACCAATGCCAGCAGCCAATAGGAACTGTATTCAGAAAAATGCTTCCGTGGATATGGATAGCGGTTCTTTTGGCAAACGGCAATATAACTGTTGCCGAAGCTACGGTTTTAGCAAGTATTGCATTAACACTTCCGTCATCCATGGTTACACTGTTAAACAGCCTAAACTCATTGCATGTACATAGTTTACATGTTGAAAACCTGAGGAAAATATTTGACTATAAAGAGAAAATTGAATGTAATAAGGATAAACAGCTTGAATCTGATGTTCCTTTAAATCTTCGCTTAAGGAATGCCTCATTTTCATATAATAAAAAAATAAAAGCGATAGACGATGTTTCGATTGAGATACAAAATGGTGAAAAAATCGCATTTGTCGGATATAATGGAGCCGGGAAATCCACTTTGGTTAAGCTTTTATTGCGATTATATGATGTTGACGAAGGGCAACTTTTGGTTAACGAAGAAGAGATCGGCAGCTTCGACGTTAAATCCGTACGCTCACGTATTGCCTATATAAGTCAAGATTTTAAGATATACAGTTTTACCGTTGCTGAAAACATTTTGATGAGGCCGGTAGAAACCGAAGCAGATATAGAAATTGTGAAAAACGCATTACAAAAAGTCGGTCTTTACGATAAAATTGCATCATGGCCGAGTGGGGTGAACACTTATATTACGCGTGAATTTGAAAGTGGCGGAGAATATCTTTCCGGCGGTGAAGCACAAAAGCTGGCTATTGCACGAATATACGTCGGAAATTATGACTGCATAATCCTCGATGAACCGACCAGCGCTTTGGATCCGATAAGCGAGGATGAAATACTAAATATAATATTTGAAATTTTTAAAGAAAAGACTCTTATCATAATTTCTCATCGATTGGTGACAACAAAGTATGTTGATCGTATTTACTTTTTATATAAAGGGAAAATTATGGAAAGCGGCACGCATCAGGAGCTTATGCTGAACGGCGGAGAATACAGTAAGTTTTATTCCACTCAGTCAAATAAATTTCAGCTTTAAAAGTAACCTGCAATGTGTGTTTAAATATATAAGTTGTTAGAGTAATAATTATGTATGATTTTTATATGCATGGCATGCTCAATTATGAGGATGATATCAATATTCTGATTGCGAACAAAGAGTATAGCAATCAATGGACAGACAAAGCAACATTTTCATATGATTATACGGATCCCAGATTGACTCAATTACGTAAAAAATATGCTCTTGAGGATATCGCGGGCGTGGGAGACGATTTTATTAAATTATTGAGAATAACTTTTTGGTTATCTAAACATTTGAAGTTTGGTGCGCCACACTCTACAGAATCATTTCATGCACTCGATGTGATTGAAAAATCTATAGATGGTTATGAATCAAATTGTTATATTGCAGCCACTGTTCTTGTTGAATGCTTTCTGTCTATGGGATTTGTTGCAAGAATGGTTCGTTGTATGCCAATTGATTTAAGATTTAATGAGTGTCATTGCGTGGCAATCGCTTTTATACAAGATTATAAAAAGTTCGTTGCATTTGACGCTTCTATGGGAGGGTGTTATATTAATGAATTTGGGATCCCTATGAGTTTGGCTGAAATAAGAAATGCCATAATTGAAGGAAGTAAAATTAATCTCAGAAGTATTTATCATTCAGATTATGTAAAAAATTTTAAATTTTATTTATCTAAAAATTTGGTTAGATTTCAATCGTTAAAAAATACAACCTATGGAAATGCAATTGCAGAAAATCGCAATATTATGATTAACTTAAATCCAGTATGCTTTCCATTAAAAGATAAAATATGCTCTCAAAATGAAAAAATTATTCAACATATATTTATAAGTAATGATGATTTGTTTTGGGAAACAAATTTATCGAAATTCAATAAAATAGTAAGCAATTAATAGTGATTGGGGAGGAAAATATATGGACAATATATTACAGGTAGATCATTTATACAAAAGCTTCGACGATAAAGCTGTACTGAATGATATATGTTTATCAATACGCCCGGGTGAAATTTTCGGCTTGTTAGGGCCATCCGGCTCGGGAAAGACTACTCTTATCAACATCCTTACCGGGCAGATAAAGAAAGACGGAGGGGACATTACATATTTCGGTGCGAATCGGAATCAGTTTGCAAGCGATGTATATCGATCCATGGGATTGGCATTGGATGTATCTTCTTTGTATGATAGACTGACCTGCTATCAAAATTTATCTATATATGCAGAAATATTCAATGTGGAAAAGCAAAGAATTTTAACTGCATTGGAATATGTGAATTTGATAAATGAAGCCAAAACAAGAGTAAGCAAACTATCCAAAGGAATGCGACAGCGATTGCTGATTGCGCGTGCGATCCTTCATGAACCAAAGATCATTTTCTTGGACGAGCCGACAAGCGATCTTGATCCGCTGAATACTTTGGAAATTCATAAGCTTATCCTATCACTACAACAGCAGGGGACGGCTATTTTTATGACGACGCATAAGATGGACGAAGCAATGAAGCTGTGTAATAATATTGCGTTATTAAATAATAGTGTTATAGCGGAATACGGCAATCCAAGTGAGATATGCCAAAAGTATAATCTTGAAAATAAATTACGGGTTGTACTCCATAACGGTGAAATAGTCGAATTGAATAATGATGCAGAATCCATGAAGATAATCAGTGAATACTATGCAAACGATCAGATTAGAGCGGTTCACTCGTCGGAATCCGATTTGGAAGAAGTATTCTTATCGGTTGTGAAGAAAGGGAAAAGCAATGAAATTTAGAAGAATTAGGGCTGTTCTGAAAAAGCAGATAATGGATACCGTTAATAACAGGGGCATATTATTGCGGTTTTTGATTTATCCTGTTATTGCACTTTTAATGATGATAGTTTTACCTAAAGATGCGACTTTGAGAATAAGTACCGTTATAACGATATCCTCTATGTTTGTTGCAATGATACCTATTATGACAATTGGCGGCATTGTTTCGGAGGATAAGTATACGGGATCTTTGCGTATGTTGATCCTTTCAACCGTAAAGCCTATTGAATATTTTATAGGTATTACATCTTATATTATACTCATATCAATAATATCCTGTGTTATGTTGGGACTGATAGCCGGATTTGTAGGAATAGAGTTGCTGTATTTTATCGGGATTCTTTTACTCGGTATTTGCGCCACTCTTTTGCTGGGAAGTGTAATTGCCATCAAATCTCCTGCGCGTGTTGGTCTTAGTAATGCAATTATAATTGTATCTATCGTAAACGGATTTATACCGATGATCGGCTCGCTTAATTCGACAATCAATACTATAACGAAGTATTGGTATATGACTCAAGTGCAAAATTTGCTTGGGGATTTGAGCGGAAACTATTATGGCAATGTGCCGTATAGGCTGATCATTATAATTTCAAACGCTATATTGTTCCTAATTCTCTTTATTGTATTTTTTAAAAACAACAGATTCATTAATAAAGATTAGTCTATCTATTATATAATTATCTCAGGAACAGAAGCGAAAAGAGCCAATTCTCAATAATTTAATAGTTGAATGTTCCGTCTCACTTGAACACCTTAGCCGTTCTAAATTGAACACCCTCGTCGCTGAAGACTGAACAGTGCCGTCGCTCGAAACTGTACATCCTTATCGGCGAGTTGTACATTGACAAAGTAAAAATACAGCGGTATCATAGAATTGCTTTTAGCCGTACAGGAGGATAGGGCAACGCAGGAGTGCGACCCGAGCACCGGATACGGGGTAGAGCCAAGGAGAGTGATGCCGGGTTGCGTCACTCTTTTCTTTTATGCGAGAAAGCATAACATCGCTCTCCTTGGAAAACCTATGATGCGTCAAACTCCGGGTTCGGGCAGAGCCCGATGAGCCGAAAGCTCCTTACAAATCGTTTTCCTTGACGCCTTTCCGTTTACGCATGGATTCCTTGCAGTCAATGACGATGCTGTAGGAATCATGGACGATGCGGTCGCAGATAGCATCGGCAAGTACGGGATCACCGATCTTTTCCCGCCATCCGGGAACATCGAATTGAGAGCAAAAGATTGTAGAAGCTTTTCTGTACCTTGCTTCCGCAATCTCAAGCAGATCTCTGGCCTCAGTCTCTTTCAATGGATAAAGCAGCCACTCATCCAGGATAAGTAGAGATGGTTTCTTGTACTGTTGAATCACCTTGCGGTATGTGCCGTTACCCCTTGCTATTGCAAGTTCGGTGAGTAATTCCGGGAGCCTGACATATCTGACTTGAAGAAAGTTTCGCACTGCTGCCATACTGTCCAGTTTTGAGCGACTATGGTGTTCAACAACTGCGGTCAAGGTGTTCAATTCAGAACGGTTAGGGTGTTCAAGTGAGACGGAATATTCACAAATGCGGCAAATGAGGTTGCAGTTAAAATTGCAATCTCATTTTTTATGTACAATTACCTATTGACAAAGCGAAGTGCGTATGATATAATGAATACACAAATAGAACGAATCGTTCTATGCAATGCATGGAGGACGCAGAATGGCAGGAATACGAAAAAGGAACACCGAAACGATGAAAGAAATACAGGAGTTTGTAGAGGACTATTTCTTTGAATATCACCAATCCCCCTCCATGCAGAAGGTCGCTGACGCAATCGGCACCAGCAAATCGACGGCATACTACTATGTCATGGAAATGGCACGTAGCGGTATGCTGCACTACGATGGAAAGACCATTGAAACGCCGCATACGCAGAAATCAGACTACAAGATGAACCGAGCCCCCGTTCTCGGAAGCATCGTTTGCGGTTCACCCGAACTGACGGAAGAAGACTTTGAGGAATTTGTTGCTCTTCCGGTTGCTCTTTTCGGTGAGGAAGATTTCTTTGTGTTGCGGACACATGGACATTCCATGGTGGATGCCGGGATTGATGAGGGCGATATGGTCGTTGTGAAAAAACAGAATCATGCAAACTACGGCGATATTGTGGTTGCACTTGTAGGCAATGAGACAACGCTAAAGACCTATTATCCGGAACCGGAGAACAAGAGGGTCAGACTGCATCCGGAAAATGCGAGTATGGAGGACATCATTGTCAGAGCGTGTAATATCCAAGGAGTCGCCAAACATGTAATCAAAAAACTATAACGGGAGGGCACATGATTGGACTATTACCAGACATACGATGAAATCGATGAGATCGGCGAGGGTCTGATCCGTAAGTATCAATATCAATCTTTTATCCAGGGAACCCCCACGGATATAGAAGGCTTTATTACATCCAATCTTGGATATCAAATCGTCTATGATCGAATTGCCGAAAGAGATGCCGGAAAAATGGCATTTCTTGCGGACGGCAGGGGAGCACTGTGGATTTGGCAGAGCGGTCAACGGGTATCGGTTGTACCGCCCAAAGGACTTATCATTGTTGATGAGTACCTACGGCAGGAGCAGAACCTTAAGAAACGGCGGTTTGTTCTTGCACATGAAGCCGGTCATATACTCATGGACAGGCTCGGAAACAATCCGGTGACTTCCGCTTTCAGTCAGGAGTTTGATGCGGAGCAAAAGTACACAGTGAAAGAACTTGTCGCCATGTTTAGCATTGCCGAGAGCATGGCAACGGCTATGGGCGTCGCGCTTCTGATGCCCAGGTCATCCATTGTCAGATATGTCAGAAGCCGAGGTTACCCATAATCTCCGGATTTTTGATTTCAACCACAAATTCAAAAATCAAAAGGAGATTACAAAAATGAGTTGGAATGATGGTTACGAGAGAAAAAAGTTTAACGCAAGGATAAAAAAAGAGATTGCCGAATACAAGGCTGCCGGCATGACGGAAGAGCAGATCACCGCCATCGTGAGTCTTGATGAAGATCAGTATCGCAGTGAACGGAGATACCACATGCACACACAGGAGTTCTGCGAAAGCGATTTTGATGACGATGACGGCGGAGATAACGGCAAGTCGCCGCTACTGTATCTGCGCGACTATGCTAATTTCATCAAGGATAGCTTCATCGCGGAGCTGACCGACATCGACCGAGGTATGATCCTTTCTATCGATGCAAGCCCCATTACGACCGAAGCGGCAGTAAAACTCGGTGAGAACAAGCTGCTTTCGGTGGAAACCAACATTTCCAATTGGCAAAGAAAGCAGAACAGCAACAATAACTTTTCCGCTACCGTTCCGTATGACATGGAGCGCCAGCGTGAGGAGAGCCGCGAGTTTCTCAACGATTTAGTAGCCCGCGATCAGCGCATGATTCCGGCGCTCATTACGCTGGTGCATACGGCAGATACCAAGGAGCAGCTTGACGCGGATACCGAATCCATCCGGCAGTGTGCGAGAAAGCACCTGTGTTCTCTGAATATCCTCCGCTGGCAGCAGCTTGAGGGACTGAACACGGTACTCCCATACGGCGCACCGAAGCTGGATATTCGCAGAACATTGACAACGGAATCGCTGGCGGTGTTTATGCCGTTCCGGGTGCAGGAGGTCTGTCACACGGGCGGAATTTATTTTGCCAATAATGCGATTTCAAAAAACCTGATTATGGTCAACCGCGCGGAGCTGCTCAACGGCAACAGTTTCATTACCGGTGTTTCCGGTTCGGGTAAGTCGATTCTGGCAAAGCAGGAGATCATCAACCTGTTTTTGTCGGATAAGGACGCGGATATTATCATCATCGACCCGGAGCGCGAGTACAAAGCTCTATGCCTTGATGACTACCAAATTCGGTGAATCGTGATGCCGAGCATAAAGACACGCGAATTCCTCAGAACCATAAAAACCTTTGACCGGGCGAAAGCGCTCGGTCAAAAGGTTAAAAATGGGGCAGGGGAGGTAAAAGAGTA
>ULSS01011350.1_pt1 | contig 10936 bp, 8 predicted proteins | sample 1956901 | NCBI WGS metagenome assembly ULSS01 (sample SAMEA4835714, study PRJEB28245) | human gut metagenome | biome: gut microbiome; material: fecal sample | place: Denmark | collected 2008
ATGACATATACTTTCCAAGTTCTCTTGCCTTGCTCGAAACAAAAGAAATACGGAAACCATCTGCCGACATCTGATTTACGGATGACTGCAAAGCCTCTAAAAACTCAGACAGATACTGCTCATTGATTTCGTCAATCTCTACATGATCCTTATTTTTCGGAACCGCTTCCGCATAAAATTTGAGCGGATCTACAATTTTAATCGAATATGTGCCATGTGCACGCAAAAACAGTTCGGCATTATAGAACGAATCAAAATAATTGATTGGCTGTCTTGTTCCGAACTTAATGCCTTTGATTTCCTGCAGATTGACAAAAAATACCCGCTGTTTCTGCGGCGTCTGTCCGCCGAAACGGAAACGGTCAAACGATTCCTTGATGGAATCTCCCAATTGTCCGTTGAGCAGTGACGGCATGGAAGAATGATCCACTTTGTAATATCCCGGCTCTGCTGTGTAATCTACAATCTTGCCTCCGTCCACCAGCATCATAAACTGATTGTCATATACATGAATCATGGAACCATTCGACACGACATTGTCCGTTCCCTTTTTATTTTCCCCACGGCGGATCAGTGTTCCTTTGGTAAAAACGGTCTGATCCCCCATATTATCTGCTTCAATGACTTCCAGCCACTGATCTGCAAATGCACCTCCAACTGCCTGCGTTACTGCCTTAATAATTCCCATTACGCTCCTCCTTATTCCTGTTTTTATTTACACATCATCACTGTCCATATTTTTCGGACATCCCAGGCTCTGCCATTTTAGATATCCATTGATAAACGGATCAATGTTTCCGTCCATCACTGCGTCCACATTTCCGCTTTCCACACCGGTTCTGTGATCTTTAACCATGGTATACGGCTGCATAACATAAGAACGGATCTGGTTTCCCCAGCCGATATCTGTCACTTCGCCCCGGATTCCAGCTGCTTTGGCTGCATTTTCTTCCTGTTTGAGAAGATACAGTTTCGCTTTGAGCATCTGCATCGCTTTATCCTTGTTCATATGCTGCGAACGCTCATTCTGGCACTGCACCACAATTCCGGTCGGAAAATGCGTGATACGGATAGCAGAAGACGTCTTGTTGATATGCTGTCCTCCGGCACCACTGGAGCGGAACGTATCAATACGGATATCTTCCTCCCGGATCTCCACATCGACATCTTCTTCTATATCCGGCATCACATCGCAGGATACAAAAGAAGTCTGTCTTTTTCCTGCCGCGTTAAACGGAGAAATACGAACCAGCCGGTGCACACCTTTTTCCGATTTCAGATATCCATACGCATTCTCCCCATTCACCTGAAATGTAATGGATTTGATTCCGGCCTCTTCTCCATCCAGAGAATCCAGCACTTCCACGGAAAATCCCTTTTTATCTGCCCATCGGGTATACATACGATAGAGCATGGCTGCCCAGTCACAGGATTCCGTGCCACCCGCTCCCGCATGCAGGGAAACAATGGCGTTGTTCCTGTCATATTCTCCCGAGAGAAGCGTTTTCATACGGATATCCTCATAGGTCTGAACAAATTCTTTCATCATCTGATCGATCTCCGGGATCAGTTCCGGATCATTTTCCTCATATCCCATCTCGATCATGGTTTCAATATCATCATATTGCGTCGACAATGCCGCATAAGTTGCCACATCGTCCTTTAAACTTTTGACTTCCTTCATCTTGTTCTGGGAAACTTCCGGATCGTTCCAGAAATCCGGTGCCTCCATCTCCCGTTCCAATTCCTGAATCCGCTGTTCTTTGCCAGCTAAGTCAAAGTGAATCCCTCACTTCCTGCAGTGGAGCCTTGTAGCTTTGCAGCTGGCTCTTAAAATTATCCAATTCTACCACAGAATCACCTCTTTCTATTTCTTATTTCAGACTTATGATAATATAAAATAATATGAATAGCAAGCAATGCAAGAAATGCTCCTGCCGAATCAATCAGCACATCCGTCACTCTTCCGGCTCTTCCCGGCACAAACAGCTGATGAAATTCATCGGTTGCTGCATAGGCTGCCGTTATGCCAAGTGCCATACATCCACGGTTCTTTTTCCGGTCAAATGCCGTCAATGCCTGAAATATCAGAAGTGCAAGAACTGCATATTCGCTCATATGTGCAGCTTTGCGCACAGGATATTCAATTTTCTGTGCCATCTGTTCCAGTTCCGGCCCGGAATGTTTCAATCCAAACACCTGATTCCACATCTTAACAATCCGGTAACTCACATGCCCGCTGATTTCCGAAGACTCCGTATCCGGCTGTGCGGAAAACGAAAAAATAACCACAGCCCATACAACAATCAACGCAACAATGACAATTCTCCATACACGTTTTCTTTTCATTGTTACCCTTTAATTTATTTTTTCTTTCACAACAGAAATTGCTTTCTGTAACTGATTATCGTACTTCATGTCATAACTTTCATCTTCCGGACCGCTGTATTTGTATTCCAGTTTGATATCCGGCTGAATGCCTTTCCCGTGAATGTAATGTCCCTTTGGCGTATAATATTTCGCGGTTGTAATTTTAATGGCATCCCCGTTTTCCAGAGGAAATACCGTCTGGACAATTCCCTTGCCAAACGTTTTTGTTCCAATCAATGTTCCATAATCATAATCCTTGATTGCTCCGGCAAAGATTTCTGATGCACTGGCACTGTCTCCATTAACTAAAACTGCCATCGGATAATGAATGCAGGACGCATCGGATGTATATGTCTCTTTTTTCCCATATTTATCCTCCGTGTAAACAACCGTTCCCTCCGGAAGAATCTGATCCAGAATATCCACGACAGAAGTCACCAGTCCGCCCGGATTGCTCCGCACATCGACAATCAGTCCTTTCATATCTTCCTTTTCAAGTGCTGCAAGTGCCTTTTTAAACTGTTTTGCGGTATTACTCTGGAATTCGCTGATCTGTATGTAGCCGATCCCATCGGAAAGCATTTTGGAATCCACACTCGGAATATCCACGTTTTTACGTTCCACATCAAATTCAAGATTTTCCCCGGTCTGCGAACGATAAACTTTCAAATGGACTTTTGTCCCCTCTTTTCCCCGTATCTTTTTTACAAGGTTGGAAAGTTCCATACTGGTCGCTTCATACTTATCCACGGATAGAATTTCATCTCCGTTTTTCAGCCCCGCTTCCTCTGCCGGTGTTCCCTCGTACACTTTAACCACTGTCACTTCCATGGTCTTTGCATTCTGTGAAAGCGCCGCACCGATTCCATAATAATTTCCATTGGTTGATGTCTGCAGATCTTTATATTCATCTACCGTGTAGTATACGGAATAAGGATCTCCAAGCCCGCTCAGCGTTCCTTTATAAATGGCATTGCGGATATCTTTTTCTTTGTAAGAATCATTGTAATACAAATCGATATATGACAACAGCTCATCCACTTTCTTTATTGCCGCCTGGTCGAGAACATTGTCTTTGGCTGTCTGTTTTACTCCCTGTGGTCCAAATATAACATAATTGTTTGTAAGATTCGCATACGCACGAATTCCGACTCCGGCACCGATTCCCGTAATCAGCAGTCCTAGCACCAGCCCGATAATCACTCCGTTTTTAAAGCCCGATGGTCTTCTTTTTTCCGGTTTCCCGGTTTTGATCATTTCTTCCTGTTCTTCCTGCATTCCTGCCTCCATAATTTTCCCTATAAATCAAGAAGCCACACCTTGCAGCATGGCTTCTTGTCATTTTATGACAACAATAACAATATTATACTTTCAAATGTTTGCGGATCGTCATCTGACTGCCGATAAATCCGATACCGGCTCCAAGGATAACTCCCACCGGAATCAGTGTCCGGAAAACAACCTTCACCGGTTCAAACACGATCATCGAACCGATAAAATTGAATTTCGCTGCAATATAGACAATGATCTTCTGATACATAAAATACAGCACACCAAGCGGAATCGCTGCTCCGATCAGTCCGATCACAATTCCTTCCACAATAAACGGCGCACGCACAAGAAAATCCGTTGCTCCGATCAACTTCATAATGGCAATTTCTTCCTTACGGACCGAGATACCGACCATTACGGTATTGCTGATCAAAAAGACAGCCACACACAGCAGAATCAGAATAATTCCTCCGGAAACATATCCCAGCAGTTTATTAAAATCCGTCAGTGTATTTGCCACCTTGGCAGACTCTTTTACCTCGCGCACCCCGGTAAGTCCCTTGATATAGGTTACAAGGGAATCCTGCATCGAAACATCGTTCAGATACACCTGATAATGTGCAGAATTCGCAAGCGGATTATCTGTAAATCCATCCGCAAGTTCTTCTTTTCCCTGAAAATATACTTTTTTATATTCTTTCCACGCCTCGTCGGCAGACACATACTCGTTTTTGCTGACCTCGGCACGCTTATTAATCTTTTCTCCGATGTCACGGATCTGTGCATCTGTCGCATCATTTTCAAAAAATACGGTAACTGACACACCCTCTTCAATAGAATGTACCGTCGCACTGAAATTCGTTACAATAATATAAAACAGACCGAACATAAAAATGCAGGCCGCCATGGTTGCCACGGAAGCAAGCGAAAACATTTTATTTCGAAATATATTTTTTAAGCCCTGTCTGATCGAATAAAAAAAGGTATTAATTCTCATCGTCGTAGCCACCTTCCTTACTGTCACTGACAATCGTACCCTTTTTCACTGTGATCACACGTTTTTTCATAACTTTCACAATTTCCAGATTATGGGTTACAACAATCACTGTAGTTCCTTTGCTGTTGATTTCTTCCAGCAGCTTCATAATCTCCCACGCATTATTGTTATCCAGATTTCCTGTTGGCTCATCTGCAAGCAAAATGCTCGGCTCATTGATCAGAGCACGGGCAATTGCCACTCTCTGCTGCTCACCTCCGGATAGCTGCTTCGGAAAAGAACGGTATTTTGCGGCAAGTCCCACCATAGAAAGCATAAGCGGTACTTTTTTCTTAATATGGCTGTTCGGCTCACCAACCACCTTCTGTGCAAATGCTACATTGTCATAGACATTGCGGTCTTTCAACAGACGGAAATCCTGAAATACCACTCCGATGTTTCTCCGGAATTTCGGGATCTGCTTTCTGCGGATCTTCCCAAGCTTTTTCCCTGCAATGGTAATGCTTCCTTCCGTTGGCTCAAGTTCTTTTAACAACAGTTTGATCAGGGTTGACTTCCCCGAACCGCTGTCTCCTACAACAAATACAAATTCACCATCTTCTATTTCCAGACTCACGTCATTTAAGGCAGGAACTCCTGCCGCATATGTCTTGCTGACATGTTCCAGTGTAATCATAGTCTCTCCTTCAATCTCTAATAGTCCAGTGTTTCCATATACTTCATATACTTGACTACCATGAGTGCGATCTTAAACGTGATTGCATCTTCAAAAACCCGCAGATCCAGACCTGTGCTTTTTTGCAGCTTGTCCAGACGATATACCAGCGTATTTCGATGAATGTACAGTTGTCTTGACGTCTCTGACACATTCAGACTGTTTTCAAAGAATTTGTTGATCGTCGTCAGAATTTCCTCATCAAAATCATCTGGTGATTTTCCACCAAAGATTTCTTTGATAAACATTTTGCACAATGGAATTGGAAGCTGATAAATCAGTCGGCCAATTCCCAGCTGGGAATACGCAATCACATCCTGTCCCTCAAAGAAGATCTTTCCGACATCCAGTGCCATGCGCGCCTCTTTATAAGATCTCGAAACCTCTTTCAATTCGTTCACAATGGTACCATATGCGATATGAATATTGCAATTGGTATCAGATTTAAACAGCCTGATGATTACATCTGCTGTCTTATTCAAATCCTCATAGGTTTCATTTTCTGCAAGTTCTTTGACTACAATAATGTTTTTTTCATCTACCGCTGTGACGAAATCCTTTGATTTTCCACCAAAAAGTCCCCGGATCTTCTCCAGCTCATTTCCATCTTTCTCACGGTTTGTCTCCACCAAGAATACCACACGGCGTACTTCTGTTTCAATATGAAGTTTCTTGGCACGATTGTATATATCTACCAAAAGCAGATTGTCCAAAATCAGGTTCTTGATAAAATTATCTTTATCAAAACGTTCCTTATAGGCAACCAAAAGATTCTGAATCTGGAAAGCAGCAATCTTTCCAATCATATACACATCCTCGCTGTCTCCATATGCCAGCAGAATATACTCCAGTTGATGATCATCGAACACTTTAAAGAACTGGCAGCCATTTACCACCTGACTGTCCGCCGGCGATTCCACGAAGGTCTGTGCCGGAGCTACAAACTGTTCTGCATCCGGAAATGTCGCGACCAGAATTTTTCCCTCTACATCAATCACACATAAATCTGTACGTGTAATTGCTTTCAGTCCGTCAATTGTATTTTGAAGTATTTGATTGGATATCATAGTCAGCTCTCCTTATCCCCATATTTCATCCAGAAATCTATCGTTCCCCCACCTGTTTTCTGAACAATTACTTTTATTTTAATACATTCTTCCAAAAAAAGAAAGAGGAAATGTATATTTTTTATGCATTTCCTCTCTTACCACTTTTTCCGGTTAGTAATATTTCACTATAAAATTTTAACAATATCGTTCTAAAAATCATCCGAATATTCCAGAAATCCCTCGCCCAAAACCTCCCGGACATCCGATACGATTACAAACGCAGAGGAATCCACATCATTTACAATCTCTTTCACACGCACGATCTCTTTCCTTGATACCACGCAATACAGAACGCACTTTTTCTCCTCTGTGTACATCCCCTGTGCGTGCAGTCCCGTAACCCCGCGGTCAAGCTCATCCATCAGCCGTTCTGCCACTTCCTCATACCGGTTTGTGATAATAAAAGCTGCTTTGGAAGTCTTAAAGCCCTCCAGAAAGGCATCGGATATTTTTGTCGACACAAAAATAGAAACAACTGCATAAAGTGTAGGTCTTAAACCAAATACATATAAGCCGAGAATCACAATGGCTGCATCCAGTACCTGCATCACCTGAACCACCGTATAGTGCCGCATGTGTGACTGGATGATCGCCGCAACCATATCGGTTCCGCCGGTCGTTGCTCCCGCCTTAAGAACCAGTGCCATGCCAATGCCGGTAAATGCCCCGCCAAACAGGGCTGCAAGCATATAATCATCCCCTGACATATCTATCACCGGTATCAGATAAAGCCACACCGAAAGCAAAATGGTTGCAAAGCCCGTTTTCCCGATATATTTTTTTCCAAACCGGATATAGGAATACAGAAATATCGGAATATTCAGCACAATATTCGTCAGCCACAGAGGAATTCCTCCCGGCAGAAGCGCTTCCGTAAGATTTCGTATGATAATGGTAAGACCAGTAAACCCTCCGGTGATCAGCCCCACCCTGTCAAAAATCCACTGAATGGCAATGGCCATAAGTGCAGTGCCCAGCAAAATCAGGAAATAATTTTCCAGTTCTTTCCAGACATTTGCCCTCATGATATGCTTTCCTGCTTTCCATGATAATGAATCAGCTGCCGCTCCAGTTTATGCGTGCGGATCAGATTCCGTATATTTCCGAGCAGTCCCTGCCTGCGCTTTGTAAAATCCCAGGAACCGATTCCATACCACAGTCCGGCAGACAGTTTCTCACAATTCTCCATCAGGAAATGTTCCTGATCCGGACTTGGCAGAACACTTAAGATCATATCAGGAGTCAGTGCATTGATCTCATTGACCATGGCATCCGTCCCCCCCTGACAGTTTTCAAACGCTTCTGCTCCCAGGATCTCGCATTTTCCAAAATGCTCTGACAAAAAAGCACAGGTCTTTTCCACATGTTCCGCGGTATCTCCGATCACAAACACCGTCTGATGATTGCGTTCCACCCGCTTCATCAGTTCAAAAAAGAAATCATGATGTTCGATCTCATGACGGTGCTGGTAAGATCCTGCACCAACAGCTTCTAAAATTCCGTTTTCCGCAATCACGGTATGTTCCGCAAACCCTATGGCTTTGCGGACAAGTTCATCCGTTTCTGCCAGCATAAGCGTATCCATGTTTACTTCTTCTATTGTATGGAATCCATGATCAGACATATCCTTTTCTACATTCATGATCATTTCCCGAACGGTATAATTGTCCAATTCAATTCCAGCAAAATCAATCGTTTTAATCATAACTTCCCTAGTATATCAAAAATACCTCCCGTTTGCAATCATTCAAATACATACTTTTTATGCGTTGTTAACAAAACAATCGTTTGTTTTTATCCCTGTCATCCACAAACAACTTATCCCAAATTATGTGGATAATGTTCATAACTTCGTGTATAACTCGATTTTTCGGCATTTTTTGATTCCGGATAGTGGATAATTTTTTCATTTTATCCACATCTGTGGTTTCCATCCCCCATCTTAGTTTTGATTTTTTTGTGCACTTTGTATATTCGCGTTTTCCCCTGTAACGGTTATCTGCATTGCCTGCGCAATTTTTGTGTAGGAATCTTTCTGATACCCCACATGGCATCCGCATACCGTATACTCATAAGAAGTTCCCGGCATTACCCCGGTATCCGTGTATCCGGTTTCCTCTGTTTCTTCGAGACAGACATATGTTTTCGTCCCCGCGATTCTGCGGTAAATACGATAATAATCAGCCCCCTGCACCGTATTCCATGCCAGTGTCACCGACTCATCCGCATTTACAACCGGTGTCTGCAGAACCGGTGCCTGATCTAAAATCAGGTCAAAATATTCTGCAATGCCCGTGGCATCCGCCACGCCAAGACGTTTCAGCCGGTCGTTACCATTCAGAAATGTTGTACTGTCATCGTGGTTGCTGACATAAGCATGCTCCACAATCAGTCCCGGAAAGCCGGCATACTTGCTCCGCTTGATCACGGCGTAGTAATCTGCCTTTGATTTATCCGGATAGCGGGACCCCACAGCCGAATTCCGGTAAAGAATTCCATTATTTTTCAGTCCAAGTGCCACCAGCTGTTTCTGAATACTTGCTGCCGCCATTTTTCCTTCACTTCCCACCTCTTCTTTATACCCGCTGTTCGGATAATAAACACAGGCTCCATGGTCGGTTTTTTTCAGGGAAGCATTGTTGTGTATTGCAACAAACAGATCTGCTTTCCTGCTTTATGCAAAATTCACACGGTTTCCAAGTGTCACAAAACGGTCGGAAGAACGCGTCATATATACCTTCACTCCTGCATACTTTTCCAGTTCGGTTTTACAGACCTTTGCAATGGCAAGATTTAACTGTTTCTCCTTGTATGTTTTTCCGTCCCACTTATATCTGGCACCCTGATCATGCCCTCCATGTCCCGGATCAAGAACTACAACCACCGGATCTGCGTCCGGCGCCTGATTTGCAGCCGCATACACGTTTCCCGGCGGGAAAAGACCAATTCCCAGTATTGCCAATGTCAAAAACACGCCTGCCATTTTTTTCATTTGTACTTTCTTTTTCATTTGTTTCCTACTTTACTTTAATTGCTGTGGTGTTTGAAAATGCTCCGTAATAGTTCTTTTTGTTTACCGTTTTGTATGCGCGGACCTTATAGCGATAGGTTGCCCCTTTTTTCAGTTTTGTATTCCGATACGAAGTTCCTTTGACCGCTGCAATCTTTGTATACTTTCCGGTCTTTGTATTCAGCCGGTATACCTGATAACCAGTTGCCCCGGAAACCTTACTCCACTGCACGGTAACTGCTGCATCTTTTGTACTGAGCTTTATCGTTTTTACTTTTGCAGGCTTTTCTGTTTTTTTGATTTTCACCTGCTTTTCTGTGGAATACGCACCTTTATAATTTTTATCCTTATACGTTTTGTATGCACATACTTTATATTTATAAGTCTTTCCTGCTGCAAGCTTCTGATCGGTGTAGAAAAGCGTCTGGGCACTTTTTACTGTCGCAACCTGTTTGTATTTACCGTCTGCTGTATCCAGCCGGTAAATCATATATCCGGTGATCCCATCCACAGTCTGCCATGTCAGTTTCACGGAAGAAGTCCCAGTTGCAGAAACATTCGTCAGATCCACCTGACCCGGCAGTGTCACATCACTGTAAACATCCGAAAACCGGCCCGGAAGTACATGATCATTATTTTTTTCATAAGCACGGATTTTAAACTTATATTCGTTCGCCCCCGTCAGGCCGCTTATCGTATAAGAAGTGCTTCCATCTCCCACGTCAGCTGCCATTTCATACTGACTACTTGCTGCACTGTACTGATAAATCTGATACCCCACAGCCCCCTGTGTTTCTTCCCAGGACAACCCAAGCGAAGTCTCTGTCCGCGTCTGTGTTGCGATTCCAGCAACCTTTTCCAGCGAGGTAATCACTGAAACCGGAGAGGAAAATGTTCCGTAATAAGCATTCCCCCCTATCGTCCAGTAACATCTCACTTTATACTGATAGACTTTCCCTCCTTCTGCCGTTGTGTCTGTATAACTGCAATCTGTTGTTGTCTTCAGCAACGTGTATTTTCCCTGATCCGAGTCACTGCGCCACACCTGATAACCATCCACATCTTCTGCCGAAACACTGTCCCAGCTAAGATTCACAATTCCCGAAGTCCCATCCGATGCTTTCAGTCCGGTTATCTGTTCACTGGTATCCTTATACCAGAAATTCACATCAAGGACTCCTGTATAACCATCCACTTCCCCTTTTGACGAATACTGCCAGAATTCGTAATCATATGCGGCATCCGCATATGGCGTTCCTGATTTTGTATTGCTTGTCGTGGTATTGTTGTACCGTGCCACCCACAGGGAACAGTCATACAAAGCATCCGTATTGATATAGTTTTTGATCCACGCATAAGATGCATATACGCCTGCCCGGTATCCGGCTGCCGTAATGGTATCCGCAAATGCCTGACATACCGCTGTCTCTTTTGTTTTGGAAAGTTTTCCCGCAGTCAGACGC
>ULSS01028215.1_pt1 | contig 10928 bp, 7 predicted proteins | sample 1956901 | NCBI WGS metagenome assembly ULSS01 (sample SAMEA4835714, study PRJEB28245) | human gut metagenome | biome: gut microbiome; material: fecal sample | place: Denmark | collected 2008
TAAGGTTTTCAAGTTATTGATTACATATTCTACATTTATCCCTTCTCGCACATTATTTGAATTAATATTTGAAAGTGAATCTAAACTAATTGTTACTTTTACATTTTGATTTTCTTGTAAGCATTTAATAATATCATCATTCAAAATTGTTCCATTAGTCGTAATTGATATTTGCATATCCCTGTTATCATTAATAATCTCTACAATATCCTTTAAAAAAGGCTCTCCACCACCAATAGAAACTTTATTAATTTTATTTTTTCTTATTTCAATAAACGTTTTTAGAATTTCATCGTTAGAAAGTTCTGCTTTATCCTTTGTACTACTAGAATTTGTAAAACAATATTTACAATTTGCATTGCACAATTTAGTTATATCAAAAAAAATCTTACTTATCATCATACTCACCTAATTCATTTAAAATTTCAAATTCAACTCCAATAGTTTCTTGTAAGGCTGTACATTTAGCATTAAAAAGTGAATAATTATTTTTATTATTATTTCCAAAACAAGTATTCATAATAACAATCGCAGTTTCAGCTTTGTGTTTTCCAATTCCGGGGAATGAGCACAATCTTCGTTCTATTGTTTCATTGTTTCCTTTAAAAATATCTTTTACATCGATATAATTTTCTAATACATTCACAACAGAACTATATAAATATATACTCATGCTTTTAGGGAATCTGTGTAAAACGGGCTTTACCAGCATCGCACTTTCGATTTTTTCATAAGTTAATAAATTATATGATGTTTCGAAATTCTCTATCAAATTTAATCTATTCATTAATTCTCTTGTGTTTAACAAAACTTGCATTGCTTTCTGAGACTGATTTAATATTGTAGCCCATAATAAATATAATGCTTGTCTATTATTCATTATTTTTGCTCCATTTTCTTTCAATATTTTCTTTCTCTTTGCTTAACACTGCAGAATACAAATCAATATTTAATACATTGCACAATTCTGTAAGCACAATAAAAACATCTGCAACTTCCTCTTCAATTTCTGTATAATGGCTAATTTTATCTTTATCGATAGTGCCACCCGGTAATTTTTTTCGAATAGCTTTTGCTAATTCACCCGTTTCCTCCAATATAAGTAACATTTCATCTTGTATACTTTTGTTTGAAAAACCTCTAAGTTCAATAACATTTTTAATATACTTTTGTAACTCTGGTAAAGTTGTTCTATCGCTTAATTGTGAGAATAAACTTTTTTGATTATCCATACAAGTTCTCCTTTCTAATAACTTTTAAGATTTTTATTAATAAAATAGGATGCCTTCACACTTGCATAATTGTGTGAAAACATCCTTAAAAAAGTCAATATTTTTGCAATATATAGAGAGAAAATGAAGGAAAAAAGAGTGAAAGAAACCCTAGTTAAAACATATTCGCTAACTACAATATTTGATAATAATTCAATAATTATATCTTTCATTCTAAACTTCCTCCCAATACTTACTATAGATAAAATAACTCTCATCATTGCAAGATTTTATATTACTACCTTCAACTGTTACTTTTGATGTTTTGCTTCAGAAGTAATTCTATGTGCAGGAATATATCATGAATATTAAATATTGTCAACATTTTTTTCATACTCCTATTATCAAAACCCAGGCTGTATTAAATTAAATATATTTCTTGTTATACAATAAATAGTGAACCAACAAGATTTAAATGTCCTGCCGGTCCACTATTTTAATTAGACAAATATTCTCTATGTTATTTATTTTTGTCTTGGATATTTAATTTGAGCTTGAGCAGCTGCAAGTCTAGCTACTGGAACTCTAAATGGTGAGCAAGATACATAAGTTAAACCAGCTCTGTGACAGAACTCAACAGAAGAAGGATCTCCGCCGTGTTCTCCACAAATACCTAATTTAATATCAGGTCTTGTCTTTTTACCAAGTTCAACAGCCATTTTTACTAATTTACCTACACCAACTTGGTCTAGTTTAGCAAATGGGTCGTTTTCATATATCTTCTTATCATAGTATGCACCTAAGAATTTACCAGCATCATCTCTTGAGAAACCAAATGTCATTTGTGTTAAGTCATTTGTTCCGAATGAGAAGAATTCAGCTTCTTTAGCGATTTCATCAGCTGTTAATGCAGCTCTTGGTATCTCTATCATTGTACCAACTTTATACTTCATATCAACACCAGCTTCAGCAATTATCTTATCAGCTGTTGCACATACTACGTCTTTAACATATTTTAATTCTTTAACTTCACCAACTAATGGAATCATTATTTCAGGTGTAATCATCTTACCAATCTTCTTAGAAGCATTGATAGCTGCTTTGATAACAGCTTCTGTTTGCATCTCAGCGATTTCTGGGAATGTAACAGCTAGACGGCATCCTCTGTGTCCCATCATTGGGTTGAATTCGTGAAGACTAGCAATGATTGCTTTAATTTCTTCAACTGTCTTGCCTTGTGTTTTGGCAAGTAATTCAATATCTTTTTCCTCTGTTGGAACGAACTCGTGTAGAGGAGGATCTAGGAATCTAATTGTTACTTCGTATCCGTCCATTGTTTCAAATAATTGTTCGAAGTCACTTTGTTGCATTGGCTCTAATTTAGCAAGAGCTGCTTTTCTTTGTTCAACTGTATCAGAACAAATCATTTCTCTGATTGCAGCTATTCTGTCGCCTTCAAAGAACATATGCTCTGTACGGCAAAGACCAATACCTTGTGCTCCTAATTCTTTTGCTTTAGCAGCATCTCTTGGAGTATCAGCATTTGTTCTAACTTCTAGAACTCTGTATTTATCTGCCCAGTTCATTATTCTTTCGAAGTCTCCGCCTATTGTAGCATCAACTGTTGGAATGATACCAGCATAGATATTACCTGTAGAACCATCAAGTGAGATTTCATCTCCTTCATGATATGTTTTACCAGCAAGAGTAAATTTCTTATTTTCTTCATCCATAACGATATCGCCACATCCAGATACGCAGCATTTACCCATACCACGAGCAACAACAGCTGCGTGAGATGTTCTACCACCACGAACTGTTAAGATACCTTGAGCAGCTTTCATACCTTCGATATCTTCTGGAGATGTTTCAAGACGAACCAAAACAACTTTTTCTTTAGCTCCTCTTACTTTAGCATCTTCAGCTGTGAATACGATTTTACCACAAGCAGCTCCAGGAGAAGCACCTAATGCTTTACCAATTGGAGTAGCTTCTTTTAATGCTTTAGGATCAAATTGTGGGTGAAGTAATGTATCTAAGTTACGAGGATCAATCATAGCAACTGCTTCTTCCTCTGTTCTCATTCCTTCATCAACTAAGTCACAAGCAATCTTTAATGAAGCTTGAGCTGTTCTCTTACCGTTACGTGTTTGTAACATATATAATTTACCGTGTTCAACAGTAAACTCCATATCTTGCATATCTCTGTAATGAGATTCAAGTTTTTGACAAACATCTTTGAATTGTTCAAATGCTTCTGGGAATTTGTCAGCCATTTCTGTAATCTTCATTGGTGTACGAACACCAGCAACAACGTCTTCACCTTGTGCATTTGTTAAGAATTCACCATATAATCCTTTTTCACCAGTAGCTGGGTCACGAGTAAATGCAACACCAGTACCACAGTCATCTCCCATGTTACCAAATGCCATCATTTGAACGTTAACAGCTGTTCCCCAAGAATAAGGAATATCATTATCTCTTCTGTATACGTTTGCTCTAGGGTTGTCCCAAGATCTAAATACAGCTTTGATAGCGCCCATTAATTGTTCTGTTGGATCTGTTGGGAATTCAGAACCAATCTTTTCTTTGTACTCAGCTTTGAATTCTTCAGCTAATTCTTTTAAATCATCAGCTGTAAGTTCAACGTCTTGAGTAACTCCTCTATCAGCTTTCATTTTATCTATAAGTTGTTCGAAGTATTTCTTACCAACTTCCATAACTACGTCTGAATACATTTGAATAAATCTTCTGTAACAATCCCAAGCCCAACGTGGGTTACCTGATTTTGCTGCAATTGATTCAACAACTTGTTCATTCAAACCTAAGTTAAGAATTGTATCCATCATTCCTGGCATTGATGCTCTTGCACCACTACGTACAGAAACTAAAAGTGGATTTTCAACATCTCCGAACTTTTTACCTGTAATCTCTTCCATCTTTTTGATGTATTCAAAAATTTGAGCTTGAATTTCATCATTGATTTTTCTTCCATCTTCGTAATATTGAGTACATGCTTCTGTAGAGATCGTAAAACCCTGTGGAACTGGTAAACCTAACTTTGTCATTTCTGCTAAGTTAGCTCCTTTTCCTCCAAGAAGTTCTCTCATTGAAGCGTCACCTTCACTAAAAAGATAAACATACTTTTTACTCATTTTATTTCCTCCTTGTTAAATTAATTATTGTGATGTAAATTTTGTCTATAACACTAGATTAATATATACCAGTTTGTCCAAAAAATCAACTGTTTTTTGTCCTTTTACTTCTCTATAACATCCTATAAATTATGTTGACTCTGCATCAAAGATATGTTATCTTATTCTTGTAAGAATCTTCCACATCAGACCAACTTTTACATAAAGGAGGTAAAGCTGTATGCCGTGGTTGCTGCTGATATGTGATTACTCTTTTTGGGAGCTACTGAGGGAATTCCGAAGTATACGCTGCTACGAATCACATTACCAGTGTGAGCTACACAATTACTACCGGCGGTCTAGAGACTGCAATGGTGACATACGGCCTAGGTATTGGATTTAACTCAACAACAAAAAAGCTGTTCCTAATTGGAGCAGCTTTTTATTGTATTATAATTGTCATCTTGCTTAATTATGTTACTACGTCGCATCTGTTCCTAATGCTTTTTTACCACATATTGAGCATTTAGTACTTCCATATGGTACCTTATGTACACCAGCGTTATTTGTTGCACTACATCTTATACATTGTTTCCAATGTGAAGTCATATTACCAGACCACTTAGAAGACCATTTGTGGCCAAGAGCTGGACCGCTAGTTGCACCACATCTAGAGCATTTTTTAGGAGCTGTACATGTCGCAGATCTATAACTATGACCAAGTGCAGTTCCACTGGTAGCACCACACCTTCTGCACTTTGCCGCTCTTGTACATGTTGCAGAACTAAAACTATGTCCTAGTGCGCCTCCGTTTGTTGCTCCACATCTTGTACATGTTGCTGGCGTTGTACATGTCGCAGCACTATAATTATGTCCTAGTGCCCCTCCTGTTGTTACCCCACATCTTGTACATGTTGCTGGCGTCGTACACGTTGCTGCACTGTAGTTGTGTCCTAATGCACCTCCTGTTGTTGCACCACACTTTGTACATGTTTTTGGGGTTGTACATGTCGCATCTTTCCAGGTATGTTCACATATTGTTATAGCACTCTTGTTATTTGTTGAATCAGTGTTATCTACAAATTTTTTTGAATTGTAATTTGCTTTTGTAGCAGAAACCACAACATAAATATATTTTCCTATCATATTCTTTGGTATAATGTATGTACTAGATGTTGCACCACTTATTGCCGTGCCTCCGCTTGTTGCGTTTTTTGTGCTACTGTACCATTGATATTTTAGTGTGCAACCTGTTGGAACAATTCCTGATGTATCTGCAGTCAATGTCTTTAAATATACATTGTCTCCAGTTATCTTTATACTTCCACTCATATCTGCGTTTTGTATTCTAAAACCTACAGTTGTGTTTTGTAATTCATAATTTTCAACCTTTGCTTGTCCTCCTGTTACACTTGATATACTTGCCGAAGATGTATAATTACCAGTATTTACCGCTGTTGTCCTTACTAAATTTAATGTTTCACCAGTCACGCCAGAATCTGCAGTAGCAGTTGGTGCCTGTTCACTTCCGTTATATGTGAATAATCTTGTATTACCCCAAACAGTAGTTATTTTCTTCTTATCTATTGACCATGTATAACTTATTTCATCATCAGTTCCATTTGCCCATTCATACCTATCTTTGTTAAGTATTCTTACAATTGCTGTCTTTGTTCCAACATCTATCATTGTATTATCAGTTATGCCTAAAATTGCACTATCAAAATTATTCAATTGCAATGTTTGTACTTGACCGTTATATGTATATGTTGGTACAGCAATAGTTGGTTTTGTTAATTTTATCTTTGGTCTAAATATTGCATACAACACCAAATCGTTTTCTGTTCCGATATTATATATTGTCAAACCTTCTGTAGCTGTAATTTTTGTATTCCAGCCTAAAAACTCATAATGTCGTCTACTTGCTTTAGGAGTCAAATCAACAAATGAGTTACAACCTATTTGTACTGTTGTTTCCGCTATATTGACACTTTCACCGCCATTTGCATCATACTTATATTTTACATTTAGCATAACCCTTATGCTCTTTGAGGCATTTCCTATTTTTCCAAAACTATTTTTTACCCACACGGTATATACGCCATTTTCTGTCACATTGAATTTTGCCGTATATTTATTAGCAGGTTCTGTAATATCTACCCAGCTATCTAAAGTTGGTACAACATCTTCACCAACAGTTACAGCATATGAAACAATTTTTGAATTTTTATCCTGTGCAATTACTGTAACATCAGCAGTTCCTTGTTTATAATTACATACATATGAAATTATTTTTGGAGAATCTATATCATTGTCATTATCATTCGTACCATTTTCTATTCTTACAACCTTAGTCGTCGAACTACCGCCTTCTTCATTTGCTATTATTGTGCAACTTTCTTTGCTTTTTACAACATATTCAAAATTTTTTCCATCTGTTGTTGTCGCTTTTTGACCATCTACCAATACACTTAATATATTTCCACCATATGCTGGTGTAACTTCTATATGTAAATTACCGTCTTTAGTTGATATAACTTGTATTGTTGGCCCATTTAATCTGGTACTGGTATTATTTTCATCACTTCCATATCCATCAAGATACTTACCATTCTTTGCATAAAATACTTTTAATGAAGCATCATACACATAGACATCACTTTCATTAAACGTTATAGTATCACCAGATGATAACTTAGAATAATCCTGACCACTTTTTAATTTCTCATAATCAATTACCGAAAGATCAACAACATAACCAGTTGATTCATCCGTATCATAACTTACGAAATTATCTGGTGGATTTTCGACCTTTACCTTTATGAATCCTTTGTTTAACGTATCTTCATCAATACCAGACTTGGCATTTATCGAACGAACTACAAGCATTCCTTTCTTCACTTCAGACAACTCTTGCATCATCTTACCATTAGAAGCCTCATCTATTGTATTCATTGAATGTAAAGATATTGATGCTAATATGATTATTACTATTATTGTTATAACTAATGATATTAGTGAAACACCCTTTTTATTCATAAATCCACCCCCAAATTAGCAAACAAAACTCTTAGATATATTATAACATTTTTTAACAATAAAAGCCACACTTATGGTGGCTTTTTATGTTACATTTTTGTTACTAAAATATTTCAATAACGTTAATCTATTAATATTTTTTGAAACTATTTCAAGGCCTTTTCAAACACTGGCAATATACCTAAATCATTTGGACCTATTTTCTCTGCTACTTGATATATATCATGTCCAGGAAATTGATTTCCTTCTATAAGAACAGGACCATTTACACTCATGGCAACATCCCAGCCGACGTATCTCACATGCGTACTTCTTTTTGCAGCAGTTTCCACAAGCTTCTTTGCCTCACTCCAATATGGAATTTGAAAACCTTTTATAACAGTTCCTGTTAATGGATGTTTTTCAAAAAGTTCTCCTTTTTTATTTACAGCTTCTTCAATGATTATTCCTGTTTCAGTATCTACTTTTGCAGTCATTCCACCACTATTAAAGTTATCAACAACCTTTCCGTTTCCAATTCTAACAAACGTTGCAAGTATTGTCACTTCGCCTCTTTCGTTCATAACTGATACCATTCTTGTTGTGTTTACAGAGCTTGAGTTTAATTTACTCATTTCTTCGCATTGTATAACTGGTTCTTCAAGAAGTTCCAATTTATTTTCTATCAAATGACTATACACTTTCTCATAATCATTATTCCATTCTTGTATATTGATCTTCTCAATGTTTTTGCCACATTGTCCATCATTTGGCTTAGCGAAAAATATAGGATGCTTCTTTATAAATTCGACAGTTTCGTTTTTCTTTGAACTTATAGGATATATGTATTCTCTTTTCAAGAAATCCCTAAACATGTCATTAAATTCGTTTTTGTTATTAAACAAATGCCAATAATCTTTTTCATTTAATTTCTTTACGAACTTATTATTTATTCCACGAGTTAACATTGTTTTTCTTTGCTTCGAAGTCAATTTATAAAAGCCAATTACATCATAATCTACATAACCAGCCCCATATCTAATTCCACACCATACCATATCGCAAAAAATCGAAAACTTTGATTTTGTACACTTTTCTTTAACGACATCTATTCTTTCAAACATTGATTTATAATTCATAGTACATAGTCTTTTTATCAAATAATTTATACTAGGCATACTTTTCCTCTTTTCTCATGTGTTATGTTGCATAACACCTCATCATAGTATAAAAAAGCTACGATGAGGTGCATAAAAGCATTAAATATTCTATTTTAAAACAGAAGATTATAAGTAAATATCAAGTCCATATTGAATCTAAAATTTTAACTTATCTTCAACGAATTTTTCTAAATCATCAATGTTGATTCTAACTTGTTCCATAGTATCTCTGTCTCTAACTGTTACACAGTTATCTTCAATGGTTTCAAAATCAACAGTTACACAGAATGGAGTACCAATTTCGTCTTCTCTTCTATATCTCTTACCTATACTACCAGCTTCATCATATTCACAATTAAATCTCTTAGAAAGCTTTTCATACAAAGCAGTTGCTGGTTCAGATAACTTTTTAGATAACGGAAGTACGGCAACCTTAACAGGTGCAAGAACCGGATGAAGTCTTAAAACAGTTCTAACATCTCCTTCGCCAACTTCTTCCTCATCATAAGCATCACAAATAGCAGTTAAGAAGATTCTTTCAACACCAACAGAAGGCTCAACACAGTAAGGAACATATTTTTCGTTTGTTTCTGGATCCAAATATGTTAAGTCAGCCTTTGAAGCTTCCATATGCCTTGACAAATCATAATCTGTTCTGTCTGCAATACCCCAAAGCTCACCCCAACCAAATGGGAATAAGTATTCAATATCTGTTGTACCCTTGCTATAGAAAGAAAGTTCTTCTTTTGAATGTTCTCTCATTCTCAAATTCTCTTCTTTAATACCTATACTCATAAGAAAATTCTTGCAGTAATCTTTCCAGTAAGCGTACCACTCTAAGTCCGTACCTGGTTTGCAGAAAAATTCAAGTTCCATTTGTTCAAATTCTCTTATTCTAAAAATAAAGTTACCAGGTGTGATTTCATTTCTAAAAGAACGACCTATTTGACAAACACCCATTGGCATTTTGCTTCTTGTTGTTCTTTGAATATTCTTAAAGTTAACAAACATTGATTGTGCTGTTTCAGGTCTTAAATATACTTCAGATTTTGCATCTTCTGTAACACCCATAAAAGTCTTAAACATTAAATTGAATTTTCTAATATCAGTAAAGTCTGACTTACCGCAATTAGGACAAGGAATATTATGCTCCTTGATATATGTAACTAATTGTTCATTTGACCAACCATCCAAGCCTGTTACTTGATTACCTTGTTTAAATGACCATTCCTCAATCAATTTATCTGCTCTGTGCCTTGTTTTGCATGATCTACAGTCTATTAAAGGATCACTAAAACCACCAACATGTCCTGTTGTCACCCATACTTGTGGGTTCATTATTATTGAAGCATCTATACCAACATTATATTTGCTTTCTTTAACAAATTTCTGCCACCATGCTTCTCTTATATTTCTCTTTAATTCTGCTCCTAATGGACCAAAATCCCAAGAATTTGCAAGTCCTCCATATATTTCAGATCCTGGATAAACAAATCCTCTATTTTTGCATAAGTTAACTATCTTGTCCATTGTTTTTTCTACCATAAAAAATTCCTCCTCATTCTTTTTAGGTAATCATATATCAATAAGCTTTTTCTTTAAAGTTTTGAATGAAAGAAAAAACTCAAAATACATTAGCAATGATATACATAATCTTAAATCTTGTGATAATATATCATAATTGCAATGTGTTTTCAAGTAAGTGAAAAACATTTGTTGGTTATATCTTAGTAAAAGATAAAAATTACAATTCTACAATATACTCTTTTTCCAGTTTTTCAAATGTATATATCTTTGCAACCAAGTTCAACTCATCTATAGATTCTTGTGGTATGTCAAATGAAAATATCTTCTTAGGCTCGGAAGACAATATGTACACCAAACTTGTATATGTTGTATATGAAATTTTTATTGCTCCTTTATCTTGTGTTTTGCAAGTTGCACACTTTATTCCATTATCTTTTATGCTAAAGTATATATCATCTCCTATATCAATAGCATTCTTTCCACACTCAGTACAAGCTTTTAATCTGGGCACATAGCCAAGTATTGCAAGCAATCTTATTCTAAATATAGAAAACACAAGATCAACATTCTTATCGGTTTCTGATAAAACATATAAAGTATTTAAAAGTAGTTGTAATCTTTGAAAAGATAATTCTTCCTCTTGGCAAACGTCATTAATAATCTTTGCTATCGCTGATGCATACATTAACTTATCAATATCCATTCTTAAATTATAAAAAACATTTATAGGCTCTGCCGAACTTAGATTATACATATCGCAATTATCTTCAAACAATACCATATCACTATAGCAAAGAAACTCTGTACTAGCTAAAAAGGTGCCTTTTGTCTTTTTAGCACCTTTACAAAAAACTTTTATTTTACCCTTTTCTGCTGTT
>ULSS01040280.1_pt1 | contig 10890 bp, 10 predicted proteins | sample 1956901 | NCBI WGS metagenome assembly ULSS01 (sample SAMEA4835714, study PRJEB28245) | human gut metagenome | biome: gut microbiome; material: fecal sample | place: Denmark | collected 2008
TCGCCGCACCCGCGTGGTGGGGACATTCCCTGACGGGAACTCCGCCCTGATGCTGGTCTGCGCCAGGCTGCGCCACGTGGCGGGCACCCAGTGGGGCTGCAAAAAATACATGAACATGAAGCATTTGGAGGCGGTCATGGACGACGCCTCTATTGCCGGCTGACTTCACTCAGCCGGAGCCTGCAAACAATTTTGCGCAATTATCTTGACACTACCCCGTGGGTTGTGACATTGCTGGAGACTGCGGCGAAATTGCGGTTGAAAGGTTCACTGCTGCGAAACATTCCATTGGTGGCTTACATAGTTTGATGATGCGCTTTGACATGTTTTTGTATAAGGCGTTACTCTTGCCACAAGGGTGAATGGATGTACTGTTTTTTAACGCGAATGCCCGGGGAGTCTAAAAACTCCCCGGGCATTATTTACCTTAGTAATTACATGAGAACGAAACACTCTATTTCATGCTATCCGTGCGGAGAAAACGACGGTTGCCATAGATGATAAGAGTGCAGAGGCAGAGCAGCATACCAAGCTCTGACATGACACGTTGTAGCGCCTGAGAAGGGAGGCGAGCAGAGCACCTTCGTTGCCCGGAAGTACGCTGCCTATTTTTGCTACCCTCCCGATGCAAAAGAAATAATTACGTAATACTTGCTCTATGTCGCTGGCCTAATTCCTTGCAGAAAAGTAATGTGGTAATAATTGTCGGTTAAATTCGTAAAACTCCAGTTTTTCTTTGCAAATTCTTTCATGCCGTTGTGACAAGTTTCATCCCAAGCATAAACCTCAATGTTCCAACCGACATTGTGCAGTTTTTTCAAGTCTGCAAAGAATCCCTCATCCTTATATATTCCGGCACCATCGCCTGAAAGAAGTGCAATAGTACCCTTCTTGGGAAGATATCCAAGTCTCAGCAGACGGTTTTGAAGTAAATAGTCGGTGGTGTTATTCTCGCCTCCTGCGGCTGACCGCGGAATTGTTTCAGGATCTATTCCAACACTGCGAAGATATGCCCAGATGCTATCCGATTCGGGTGGCGTACTACCAACAAAATAAACTTGCCCAATTTCACGATTCCCGGCAACAAGGTTAAGTAAGTTCAGAAAATGGGTTCGGTATAACTCTTTTTGCTGCTCGGGTTCTTTAAGCGGAAACACTTGATTTAGACCGCCATAATGAATGTTTGAGTTATCCCAGATGATGTACACTTTCTCCATAGTATTCTTTCCTCCTTAATTAGTAGCCAATACTGTGCTGCAAATTCTGACTTTTTTGCCTCTACCCGTTCACATTAGCAAAACCAGCTACGATATGATTTGCGCCAATTCTATTCCATAATGCCACTTAAAAGCTCAAGCATGCGCTCTTGGCTAGAAAACAGATTATTGCGCGCAGAAGATTCGGGAGGTGTTTCCGAAAAGAGTACATCTGGCGGTAATGATTTTGAATCAGATATAGCGGTATTTGAGTTTTGCGCAATAAGTTCTATGTCTGGATTTCGGAGGATTAACTTTGCTATATATGCATCACTCGCTCCGATTTGTAGTTTCGACTTTCCTGCGACGTTTCTAACATATTTCCATTCGAGTTTAAAGTAGCCCTCAAATACGCTGCCGCTTGTTATATTCTTTTCCAAAAGCCACTTAGCTGCGTCTCCTACTGCAAATGCGTCAATATGCCTTGCCTCTTCACCTATTGAACTGTAATCTACACCAAGGACAAATAAGTTGTTAAGATATAATGCTCGCCCAATAGGGAGCCCGTATGCTTCAAACAGCTCTTCCTTTAGCTTCCATGAACCAAACGAGCCCTCAAACCTTACACGCAACCTAACTGTCTGTTCACAAAATTCTCCGGGCATCAGAATAAAATTTCTGTATACTGCTGCTCCGCGCAAATATTCCTCTTTGGGATGTGTTTTATCGTCTCTTTTCTGGGCGGGATCAGTTTCTTTGGTTTCCGCACTACGCTTAATTTCGTCTTGTAACGCACGCGTAATTTTATCCCGTAAATCCTCTGGAGAGGTAAAACTTACAGTAAGACGATTGCTTGCACTACTTTGAAGTTTCCTCTTAAACTTATCTCGTCTTGTTAAATCATCTACGTCTATTCTGTTGGCATCAATCTCGCCGCTTCTGATAAACACTAGGATTGGGATTCCTAACCGCTCGGCTTCATCGAATTCTAACTCTGAATAAGACAAATTGGTGTTCTTGTAAAGAGAACCGTAGCGAAACCCCAATATACTGACACAAAACTGACACTTTTGTATCTCTTCATAACATCGGTTGATTGGTGGTTGATTTGCTGCAGTAAATCTTTCCATTCCCATTGGGATTGCTTGAATATTTGTCAAAGCATCGGATGCCGCGCTTCGGAATTCTTTCATATCCTCATATGTTGACGAAATAAAAACCCGATATGCAGGAGGAGGCGTTTGTTGCCATATTATATTTTCCTTTCTTTCTACGTGTTATTTGTCGGTGGAGACGGATGCTATATTGCGGTGCCTGTTTTAAAGATTAATAGCGCGCATCACTCATTTCATCAATCATATTATCGATTTGTGTGAGCGATGCTTGTTCATTCCCGCAAATCAAAATTTACGGGAAAGGAAAACGTCCCGAAAGCTCCAACATCTCACAGCGAGGCAGCAAGCTGTAATGCAACTGGAATTCTAACCGCCTTCGATCAATCCGCTGCCCACGGAAGCGAACGGTTGAAATCATTGAAATTACCGCGCGTCGTTGTTGTAGGCATGGCCGTTTGCGATTTTCAAATTGGGCGGGAAGTGCCGGAAATGCCGCTAACCGGCAACTTCCCGCCCGGCGTTATACTGCCAGAATGATGTTATGGTGCATCAAGTATTAGCTGATATAAAGTGCCTCATCATTTCGATAGACTGACGAAGTTCCGCTAAGGTAAAACGGACATTATTAGTGTTTTCTGGGTGATGTATTACGTGCCGGATGTATTCGCTTAAAATCAGTTGCTCTACCTTTGTTGTTCCATTCCTATTCAAACGAATATAGGTTCGAGTTGGCTTTCCTGCTTTATACTCATTTAGCCACCCTTGCTCGTCAATATATCCATATAATTCATCATGATACTCTGCGGATACCTCAGAAAAAGCCAAGTAGTTTACTTCGTTTAATGAGGGATACGGCAGTTGATTTTGAGATATATTTTCGACAGTTTTCTTGCCATTTTCATTCCGAACAAGCCGTATATTGTACAAGTTCAACGCTCGAACAATAGGGGCACTATGCGTTGTGATGATAACTTGGGTATTGGGTGTCTGAGCCAACCCCAAAAGTGCATGAATCAGCTTCTGCTGGTTTTCCGTGTGCTGAGAGGTTTCGGGTTCTTCAATCGCATATATTACACTTGCGGCGTTTGCTTCTCCTTGACGTCGCTCAACTTCAGCTCGAAAGAAATTAAGCAAAATCAGCCGTTTTGATCCACTTCCCCGTTTGTTGATCGGTATGTTCTCATCACTTGTTATAGATACGTTTTTGAACACATCTGCCCATTTCAAGCTGCTGGCCGTAGGAATGACTGGATTAAGTGTGCTGGCAATATCAGGGCTCATCTCTTGAAGCTTTTCCAATGTGCGGGCGGAAACTTCTCGCAGCTTTCCCTCTACAGTTGCAGCTACACCGTCTAATATCTGCTGCAATTCTTCATCTCGTAGGATTTCTTTTACAGCTTCCTTTAGCGGGTCCTGAACTTCACTATCGTCATCACGATTCTTTCTGTCTGACTGGAACAACGAATATAGCGGCAAGTATTTTTGCAGTTTTTCCCAAATCGGCTTTGCGTCACCCTTTGTAACATCAATATCAATGAGAGACATTCTTAAATCATCCTCATAATATTGCCATATAGCGGACCGCATCACAGCATTCTTCGTCTTATCCGTGCATGGGATTTGCTTTGCATCTATAATCCGACGTAATTCATTATCCTTTTTTAGGAGCAAGTCGGCACAATCAGGATTTGTAGGATGAAGGGCTTTGATAAATACCTTGGCACTTCCACCGTTTGGATATTTCTTTGTGATTTCAAGCAGCCCATTTTCATTGAGAAGGTGTTCGCCAGAAAGCGTAGTTTCATTTGTCGCATCAATTACAATTCTATCTGGAAGTTCCGAAAAGCAAACGGTAATACTAATTTCATTCTCCTGATTTGCTCGTGCGCAAACATTCACATCCTCTTTGTCCAGTTTTACAACGCCTTTCCCATCATAAAAAAATACATCCAAGGCCTCCATGATGCTGGACTTTCCAGCATCGTTTTTTCCAACAAGAGCAGTAAATTCATCAAGATTTATTGCAATCTCGCCACAATATCCGCGAAAATTTTTGATTTTTAGATTTTTAATTTTCATTGATACACCTCGAAATAGGAAATTTTTGTTTTCTACAATCCCATTGAGAATGACAAGGGCAACATTTTGGGCCTGTTTTTCATTCGACTGCGCCGAATAGATGACTTGGCCGAATGCATCTTGGGAGGGAGATATGCGTTACCCTCGCAGTCGGCAGCCTGACACCAGAAATCTTTGCGGGTAGTTTTTACGACATGGTGCTCAAGTTCTCGGTTTCCTTTGGACTGGTGTTGTACGTAGCCATCTTTTGCTGCTTTCTGATTGGGCGGGAAGCGCTGGAAATGCCGCCAACCGGCAACTCCCCACCCGATGTGGGAGAAAATCATGTGCCTACTGACTACAATCTGAAGCCTGGTAATAATGCCCTGCGTCCACTACGGGTATAATCGTACGATCCGTTCAGTCTTGCAGTAAGGCAGATAGCAACAGCCTGAACTTCAAGCTGTGTATCATCCGTTTTTGCTTCAGAATGCGATAGAACTTGGCCGAGATCAGTTGTCACCTTTAAATAATACTGCATGCACTAATCGTGATCCCAAAAAATATTGCCATGTACTATGCCAAGTAGTTTTCGCATCACGAGTACGAACAGAAATTCATTCCCATTTCTCTGAACGTAATCATTAACATACTTTCTAGCTGTTGCTATGCTTTCGTGAACCGCTGTTTCTGCAGATTGCAAATTTGCAACCTCATAGTACCAATTGTCATAAGTATATACCCCTTGTAGCGTGACCACGTCACCACCAAGAATTACAAGGTTTTCCTTCGATGCATATTCCAACAGGCAAGAAACATCAGATGCCTGCCAAGCAAGTTCTCCGCAGACTGTCTGATAAGATTTTTGAAGCAATTCCGACGGGAAGGCGCTGTTTTTCATAACACAATCACCTCTTGGGCGGAGAGTGCCGGATTGCCCCTAACCGACAGCTCCCCGCCTAGCGAACTCAAGTACCAAATTGTTTGCGCTTGCAAGAAAATGCGACGAACAGCTATCCAAACGGTGGCTACTTTATGATTATCTTCCGCGAGGCTGCGATTATCTCCTCAAAGAAGCAGCGTAATTCGTCATCGGGCAGTTTGGCATGCGCAATCAGCGTCTCCAGCTCTGCTTGCGTTCTTCCGGTAAAATCGTGAGTAAACACCGTCGTTTCGTCAAGTAAGCGGAACGCTTTGCTTACTGCACGGGAAAATAGTTCGCGCTCCGCAAGAAACAGCGCGGTATATGCTTCCAAGACAGCCAAATTTACTGATGGGCAAAAAAGGTAGTACATAGATGAATTGGGGTTGTCTAATAAGTGTTGCGACAGAAGTGAGGGCGTTTTGAGGCGCTCAAAAAGCGGCAGTACCACACTGTCTAACACATCAATCAATGCGCCGCTATCCACGGCCAGTGTGTCCTTATATCGGGATACCTCGCTGACGCGACGGCCGTATGTGTAATACAGGGTAGTGCATGGCATGTATAACGGAATAATACAATATGTCGGATAAATGATTTGCGACGGGCGTTCAAAAACGACGCATTGCACGATGCTGTCACGCTCGCGGAAAAAACGTCCTCTCCGATGTACAAAGCCGTTCTCGGTCAAGTGTTTTTTTACGTCACCCGGAATGTTTGTTATACTCAATCGTGTCCTCCCTCTATTTTATCATGTGGATAGGTATATTAAGGCCAGAAATTTGTTGCATTTGAGCAGCACGCGCAGCAGTGAGCACTGCAGCACCAGTTTTAAGGTCGTATGCGCACATTGGCAGTCCGGCTGAATTGTACTCCAGTACGTCAAAGCGCACGCTTCCCTTGGTTGCATATGGGACTTCTGCCCCATTCAAATATGATACTTCTGTACGCAAGTTTGAATTGCCCAGAGCATTGACTTCATTTGCAAACACAGCATGCTTTTGCGTTCCAACAACGGGCCCATTTCCAGCGACTCTCAAATTAGCAGTATCAGCGCAATTTTGCAGCTGATCCATTGTAGAAGTACTATTACCAACCTCAGTTACAGGCGTAATTGCATTAATTGCACAGTAGTTTGCGTACACCCCGTAAGCAGTTGTTCTGAGGGTATATACCGCGGCAAAGGTACATAAGCCGGAGCCAATTGCATAGAAAAGCGTGTCACCCCAATCGCAACCTGCCTCCCGTGCTTTGTATCCGGTATAGACAGCAACTCCACCACCGATTATGCCAGCCCCAATTAAGATGAGCGTTGTGATAAGGAATTCACCGGAAGGGTCTGCATTTACTATCGGATTGTTAGCGCAATATGCAAACATGTTACAAGCAATTGCGTCGGAGGAATCCGTGCTTGCATAAGTGTCTGCGTTAATAAAGCGTCTGACTGCCGGGTCGTAATAGCGCGACTGGAGATAATAGAAGCCGGTTTCGTTATCGTAGTAGTAACCGCGGTAACGGAGGGGGTTGAGATTGGCGAGGGCGGTGCTGGTGGTTTGTTTGTTGATGAGGTTGTTGCCGCTGCTGTCGAGGATGCCGGTCAGCTTGCCCCACGCGTCGTAGGTGTAGGTGGCGTAGGTCTTCTCTGTGTAGCCGGTGACGTTGCCGTCGGCATCCTTAACTGCAACCGGTCGGAAAACCTTCACCACGTCGCCCTGCTGGTTCAGCGCATAGAAGTAGTTGGTGTAGGACGCGCCGTTGTTCTTCGAGAACTTGAACGCAAAGGGGGACGTTTGCGAGCGCCGCCGGTGGCGGATACAGCGAGTAAAAAGGAGTGGCAGCGGTCGAAATTCTGTGAGCGTATGCGAGCAAAGAATTTCGGGTGCCGCAACAGGATCGACCCAGCGCGTCGTGCGAATCCCGTCGGTGTCGTAGGTTTAAGTGCCCCATTGGGCGGGAAGTGTCGGATTGCCCCTAACCAGCAGCTTCCCGCCCGAGGGCATGGGTATAGCAACTACTCACAATTTGCTTCTGCGCGAAGACTATCCCCCGTTCTGCTGCATCTTTGGCAGGAAGCGCTTTGCCAAAGCATTATCAAACGGATAGCAGCCTGTTATACAATATGGGACTTTTTGAAAATTCAGGTATTCCGGCGGATGATATTCCGAATCATAACCAACCACTGTAATATCTGCTTTTTCAAACTTAGTCGGAACCCAGTCAAAAATGACCCAATAATCCGCGTCAAAAATCGGAACGAAGTCTAATGTATCCGCCAGCTTGGGATTCGGAAGCTGATCTCCGATCCAGTCATAAACACTGACATACAAGGATTCATCATATAAGGCGCTCGGCATGATTGCGGAAATCGGTCTGCGTTTGATGTTTACAACACGCAAAAGGACGTATTTCATAAAACACGGGTGGTCTGCCAAATCTTCATTGTTGACGATTCGGTAAGCGAGGAGAGTTCCCACCGTCCACGGGCAATGATATACCGTCGGCTTGCGCACTTTTTTCTTCGGAGGCATGGGTTGGAGGAGTTTTTCCTGTATTTTGGAAACGGCTCTAAAATTGCCAATCACAATAGATGCCCGATTCAGTTCTTCCAACGCATGGAATGCGTGTCCCTTGACCTCCTCATCCAAGCGACCGAAACGCCACTGCGCTTCGGCAAGCGTGAGCCAAAAGGTTGTTTCATAGGAATACCCGTACCGATTCGGTTCAAAATACGCAATAATCTTTTCCAGCGCAACGTCATCATCCACGCCAAGTCCCAGCAGTGTACGGTATTCAGCCTTCAAATCGGCAGCCAAGTCCTCATCAAATTGAAAAATTCGTTGTTCCATGCTATCTCCTTTCTAATATATTCCGAATAATGTCCTCCGGAATGCCGCAAACAATATCTCTGAAGGACGTAAGATATGTTATAAATTTAGGAATGTTTTTGAGAGCAATTTCACGACGGGCATTATCAAGGTTATCCAGCGAATACGCCGATATGAGAGTTTGCTCAAACATTATCGCATGCGTACGAGACATTCCGGTTGCGATAACCTGCATATGATAATCCTTTTTTAGCGGATCTCTGCCATGCTCGCGCCTCCGGCGATTCGGATCGTTCGTCCGACCGACATATCGTACAATATTATCGGAATCTCGCAAAACATATACAGAATTTCTCTTATACTCCTTGACATCTGCCGCATCTACATAAGCCTTAACCTTTTGAATGGCTTCCTCCGTTTTTTCATTTATTGTATCAGAGAGTTCTGAAAGAATATGCACTCCCGCTACAGCAAGAGCCAAAAGCGGGAAATATTGCGAAAGCTCCGTTATGGATTCTCCAAGAAACTCAAAAATACCAATAACACTTATGTCCATGCATCCGCAGGAATCAGTTCTGTTAACAGGGTTGTTCCTGCAGTATGCGAACATATTTGTTCCGACGAAGCCTTGCCCCGTGGAGGAATAAATGTCTGCGTTAATGAAGCGGCGGTTCACAGAATCGTAATAACGCGACTGTAAATAATAGAATCCTGTTTCGTTATCGTAGTAATAGCCACGGTAACGGAGGGGGTTGAGATTGGCGAGGGCGGTGCTGGTGGTTTGTTTGTTGATGAGGTTGTTGCCGCTGCTGTCGAGGATGCCGGTCAGCCTGCCCCACGCGTCGTAGGTGTAGGTGGCGTAGGTCTTCTCTGTGTAACCGGTGACGTTGCCGTCGGCATCCTTAACTGCAACCGGTCGGAAAATTTTCACCACGTCGCCTTGTTGGTTCAGCGCGTAGAAGTAGTTAGTGAACTTCGTGCCGTTGTTCTTGGAATACTTGACGGCAAACGGACGACCCAGCGCGTCGTAGGAGAAAATCATGATCTTAGCGGAGGTGCCCTCGCCGATCTTCTCATAAACGACCTTACCGTTCAGGGTCAGATACTCATGCAGCGTGCCGTTGACGTCCTTCGTCGAGCGAATCCCGTCGGCATCGTAGGTGTATTTGCTCGTCTTGCCGCCCGTCGTGATCTGTGTGAGCTGCCGCCCGTTCTTCCACGTTAAGCCGCTGTTGTACCTTTGACCGGGCGGGAAGTGCCGGAAATGCCGCTAACCGACAGCTTCCCGCCCCTGTTTTGGAGTACTATTGTCGTGATTTTAGAGTATACAGCCTTAGTATTAGGCGTCCAACGCAAGCCGTCCGGTTATACATCTCCAAAGTGTTACTATATAATTCGAGGTATTTCATTGCGGTATCAAGTGTCTGGCACCGTAATTGCAAATTCTCTTTCTTCGGCAACCAAGCGAAACTCTCCGACGGGTAACGTGAAATATGCAAAGCTGGAATGCGCCGCTCTGACGATTGGAGTATCTACAGGATTCCCGGCGGCATCAAATATTCGAATTTGCCAATCCGCCGCGTCTGCGCCGAGAAAAACCATAACATAGTGGTCTTGCGTACCTTTTTGCCAATATACTTGCACAATTCCATGGGCGCTAAAGCTATCCCAAACGGTTTTGTTCGAAAGGTATGTGGGAATTACATACCCGGCATCTATTTTGGGAACAATATATTCGCTGATCGTGTTCGGGCTTGTGGCATACAAAATCATGCTGGACGATTCGCCGTCGACTCTTCCGTAGATATCGCCTGTGTTCGTGTAATGAAACACATCTTCCGGTGTATCGAAGCGCAAAAACAGATTTTCAACGGGAAACATCGCTGTCAAAGATATCAAGAGCATCAGTAAAACGATACTGACAATCATCAGCGCCCGTTTCCGCACCACACGCGAACGCCGAATCGCGAAAATGCACGGAATTGCAAGCGCGATCCAAAGTAGAATTCGTGATAAGACAAATAACATTCTTGAATCTCCTTAATAAATTTACTGCATTTGCGGTACCGCTTGACTTTGTCCCTGAAGCGCTGCTGCAATCATAAGGATACCGGTGAGAGTAAAGCTTACATTCGTATAATTTGTGGTGCTCAAATTCTTGTTTTCCCTTTTTGTAGTTGCACACTGTAGACCGGCCTTAAGCCTACGCAGGACGACAATAATGCTAAAATCGTAGGTTATATCATCAACGATATACGAACCCGTAAAGCTAATATCATCCAATCCAATATTAAGCTTTGCGCAACCGTTGGGATAATTACGTTTTATGCCAATTGATGACCGCAGAGGATCGTCGGCACGACCGACACAATAGACAGATGTTGGCTTTGATGAGTCTCCATTGATCGATTTCGTAAAAGTTCCCCTCACTCCTGTTTCTACGCTTAGGAATAAATTGATAAGGAACGGCGCCTCTTCGGTTATTTTTACTTGAGTGACGTCTTCTACTGAAGAGCTTGCACCAAACGTATCGCTCGCCCACGAAGAGATTGACTCCCAAATATCTTCAAACCAGTTTGTGCCGCATAAATCACTCCTGTAAACTGGGTTGTTGCCGCAGTAGGCAAACATATTTGTCCCAATAAAGCCCTGACCGGTAGAGGCGTAGCTATCGGCATTGATGAAGCGGCGGTTTGCGGGGTCGTAGTAGCGGGATTGGAGGTAGTAGAAGCCGGTTTCAACATCGTAGTAATAGCCGCGATAACGAAGGGGGT
>ULSS01069296.1_pt1 | contig 10879 bp, 9 predicted proteins | sample 1956901 | NCBI WGS metagenome assembly ULSS01 (sample SAMEA4835714, study PRJEB28245) | human gut metagenome | biome: gut microbiome; material: fecal sample | place: Denmark | collected 2008
ATCTCCACATCCTTAATCGGACTGCGCTCCATTGCAAGCAGATAGTCCTCCTTATCGACCTTGCTCCAATCCACGACCTGTCCGATACCGTTTTTCAGCATCAAATCGAGCCAGATGCGCATACTGCGCCCATTGCCCTCGCGGAACGGGTGCGCGACGTTCATTTCCACATACTTTTCAATGATTTCATCAAACGTGTTCTGCGGCATTTTTTCGATATTCGTCAGCGCCGCTTCCAGATACATAAGCGGAGCAAAACGGAAGTTGCCTTTCGCCAGATTCACCGTGCGAAGTTCGCCCGCAAAGTCATAAATATCCTCAAAAAGTGCCTTGTGAATCGCCTTGAGCGCCGCGAACGTGCCGACAGGCAGCTTGTCCAACGTACCACTCGCAAACAGCCACACAGCCTTTTTCTTGCTGATGCGCTCTTCCTCCCGCGCAAGGTCGGCAGAACTCGTCAGTCCCAATTTATTTTCCAGTGCCATGATGCACCTCCAAATGTTTTCTCGTGTCACTACTTGACATAGGGACAGAATTACGTCATGAGCGATACTTCGATTCGCACCCCCGTGTGGGGGGTGACGAGAAGAATCAAACGAATTTCCGCATGGATTCTATTTCAATTCGCACCCCCGCGTGGGGGGTGACCTCGACGGTCTTGCCGTGGTTGCGCGGCAGTGCCTATTTCAATTCGCACCCCCGCGTGGGGGGTGACGACGCAGATAAGCTGGAAGTAATCAGCTACAAAATTTCAATTCGTACCCCCGCGTGGGGGGTGACTTGTGCTGAGGATGAACCATATCATTTGCGATGCAATTTCAATTCGTACCCCCGCGTGGGGGGTGACTCGGAACGCAGGCCTCATTCGCGATGGAGATTTATTTCAATTCGTACCCCCGCGTGGGGGGTGACGGGCAGATGTGGCTACACCATCGAGCTCAATAATATTTCAATTCGTACCCCCGCGTGGGGGGTGACAGCAAAAATACACAAAACAGTATTCAACCATTTGTACATCTTCGCTGCTTTATGCGCCTTCTGTTCTGAAATTACTCAACAGAAGGCGATTATTATCCGGATTTTGAAGGAAAACACTTCAATTCACTGCGCCGATCTCCCGGAAAACTATGCGCGGCTGCGATCGGCGCAGGCAGGTCTCACAGAAGCAGCGGCTCACCGGTTTCGATCAGACCGGTGCGGCCAATTACCTCGATTCGGTTTCGATAGCTGTTCCCCAGGCGATAGATGCGGATGGAATCCGTTTCCTTGCAAATGATTTTTTCCAATCCCGCCTTCAGTGCAACCAACTGCGCGGGATCCAGCAGAACCTCAAACACGGAATTCTGCACCCGGATCCCGTGGCGCTCGCAAAGCCTTGCGACCTTACGCAGGCGCTGTGATCCGGCGCTGCTAGTGGTATCCACATCATACGCGATCACAAGCATCATTCGCGTTCACCTCCAGACAAAGGGCGGATAATCGTCCAAATCTCCACGAAGAACACGCGCAAACAGCATTGCCTGCACATATGGGATCAAGCCGATGGGCACCTTTTCTTTCAGGAAAGGATGCACGATCTGTTCCTGTTTTCGCTTCTCCCATGCAGACAGCAACGTTCTGTGCCCGCGTTCATTCAGGGAAACCATTTCCTCATCCTGATCAAAATCACTTCGGGAAAGCTGTCCTTTGTTGAAAAGCGACAGCACAAATCGGTCACAAAGTGGCGCACGAAGCTCCTCAATCAAATCCAACGCAAAGGAGGCCCGTCCCGGTCGGAGGGTATGCAAATATCCTGCTGCCGGGTCAAGGCCAACAGCTTCCATAGCAGACTGCATTTGACCGCTCAGGAGCATATAGGTGAAGGACAGCGCGGCATTCACCTCATTTCTGGGCGGGCGGCGGCTGCGCGTGTCAAAGCGAAATCCTCCCGGATTCCCAGCAAGCATACAATCAAATCTCGCAAAATAGGAAGTTGCCGCAGCGCCTTCTATTCCCCGCATAGAATCTACACTGCTGCATTCCAGCAAATTCGCCACAGCCTCGTTCAGTTGCTGTACACCGAGCATCAGCTCCTCTTTGTAGGCACCGGCTCGTTCCGTGCGAGCCACACGCATCAGGACAAGCTTACTGTTTCGCAACTTTGCCAGCAAAATGGACTGCACGGTTCTCTGCGCGAAAGCCGCATCCTCCATGGAGGCATACTGCCGCTTGCGAAGGAGAACATTTCCGCTCACTGGGCCTTGAAGTCTGCCCATGAAGCGTCCATTTTCCCGAATGAACGTCAGGCTGATTCCGTGACTGCCGCAGAACTCCAGCAGCGGCGTAGATACCGTCATTTTTCCAAAGCAAACAATGGAATCAATGTTCAGTGCTGGAACGCTCAGTTTTTCCATATCTCCGATTCGGACGCAGATGTTCTCGTTCCGGCAAAAGAGATAGCTGTCCAGGGTGAGAACATAGAGGGTATTGAGCAGTTTTTTCATTCCGAAGCCTCCTCAATGATGCCCGCTGCCTCCTGCCGCAGCCGCAGCAGATAGCTTTTTGCCGACATCTTGATCTTTGGCATACAAAGCTCCTGTAGTGAACAGCGGCAGCATTTTGCGGAGTATTTAGCGGAAGGAACACTGAGTGTATCACGGAGCAGATGCAGTTCTTTTGCCAACGTCACTGTCCGTGTACGCAGCGTCTCACTCAAAGGAATGGTCATTCTCCGATGCGAGGATGTGAAGAACAAGGCTCCTTCGGAGATTACAGTATGGAACATTTCCTCCATGCACATTGCCTGCGCGCAAAGCTGGATCTGATATGTTTCTTCCTCTCGCAGTGTGCCATGCTTATACTCAACGGGATAAAGGCTCACGGGAAAATCCACTGCCGGAATGCGGCAGCCTGAATCGTCTCTGCGTGCCTCGACACAGTCACACTTCCCCAGCAGCAGGAGGCTGTCGGAGAACACTGTGAACTCATAGAGATTCACCAGGTTCCCCCGTTTTTCCACACGCTGAGTGTGTACCCGCGTATGCTCCGCACGTCCCTTGGCTGTGTCGGTGCTTTCCGCCCAGAGGCGCTCATTCAAAAGCAGCCCCGCCCGTCTGGGGCAGTACGCCAACTGAGACAGCCATGACAACGGAAGATACTCCCGATCATCCATTATTTGCTGTAAACCAATTTTCATCCTCCGGCAGCGCATTCCACACGATGGGACTGAACGCATCTCGCTTGAAGCCTATCTCCACACCATTTGGAACCTTGCTTAGCTCCACACTGGCGGTGTAATCGAGGTAGCTTCTGGGCGCGGTGACCTCCGGCTTTTTCCGAACCTGCACCAATTCAAACAGTCGCTGCGCCGGCGCACAGCCCAACTTTGCCTGCCGAACGCGCTGTGTCTCGTCCGTGTCTGTCCCCACATGCTTAAAGAGGATCAGCGGCGAAACAACATCCATTTCGCCCTTACTGGCACTGCGGTCATGCTCATACATATTCAAAATTGCCTCGAAGAGCGCATTCAGATCCGTCTCATCGAAGCCGGTCTCCGCTGCTAGATTGGCACTGATAAAGCCACGCACCTCATACAGACCAAAGGGAATCAACTGCTTACGCCCCATGGTACGCAGGGAATCCTCATCGGCATTTTCCTCCGCCTTGACATAATCGTCCAGCGTTTTATCCTTGTCACCCAGTGTTGCCGCCATTCTAGTAATGGAGATATCCAACGGCAGTACCGGATCAAGGCTCTTTCCGAAGGTGATCTGCACTGGCCCGCGCACCTGACCGGCGTTCGGTCCTGTAGACATCACGGCACCAAAAGTGCGCACGTCATAAAACATCTGGCACGCCTTTTTTCTCCCCGCGTACACCGCATTCTTGTCCTTGGCGCCCTCCACACCGGCTTCCCGCCGGGCCTCAGCAATATGGCGATTAATGTTTGTGCTTTGCTGGATGATGATATTCATCCCCGGCTGCCCGGCAAAAGCCGTCTGGATGTAGTTGCGGATCCGGCGCTTGGTCGCCACATCGGTGATGTAGCCCTGCATGGTCTCCGGGTCAAGGCGCGGCGCATTCCCCATGTCCGGATCGCCGTTGGGATTTCCGTTCGTACACGCCACATAGTAGAGAAATTCATAACGATTCTGAATAGCCATTGATCAACCCTCCTGTTTTTCCGCGATTCTCTTTCTGATCTCCCCGGTAATCTGCGTACACATTTGATGATAGCCCAGTGCAAAATAGCTCTGCCCTTCGAGGTTCAGCGTTGTGGGCAGGCAGTGTGCCAAGTCGCTGCCAAAAAAGGCGCACACGGCATTTAGCTTGTCTTCATAGATTCTGTCCAAACCGCGCTTTTCCTTGCGGAGAATATCCAGATAGACTTGTCCCATTCGGTCCAGTGTGCCAAATACCAGCGCCGGTGTGCGGCTGGCAGAGGCGTAAAAGCGCTGAACCAAAGTGGCGTTGACATCTCCCATGGCTGCCCGCTGTAAATTGGCGTATACAGCCAGCCAAGCGCCGCAGTGGTATGCAGCATTGGGGAAGTTGGGCTCATAATACTCCATAAGGTTTTCCTCCTCGTTTCTCATTCTTCGCTTCCGAATCAGCCAGACCTTCAGCCATTGGCAAGCCATGGTATCGGACAGGAGCGGCTTCTTGTCCGCATCCGCCGTTGAAAGCAGCTTGGAGCGGATGTACGCAAGCGCGCGCACAGCAACAGTGTCCGGCAACGGTGTCCCGTTGACGATTGCCATGACGATGGCAGGCGTAATTCCCGCCAATTCTTTTTTCATCTGATCAAACAGCTTTTGCCCGGATGCATTCTGATTCTTCACCAGACGAGTCAATCGAGCATTGAGTTTCTGCTTTTGCGCACGCCCTGTCCCCAAGCGGTCTTGGATTTTCAGGTCGTCCGTCCATTTCTGTAGGTTTTCGCGGAGAGTCTCATAGCTTCCATGCTCGTAACGGCGGATCATCGCCCGGCCATTGTTGCCGGAAATCAACATAATGTGGTATTCGCCAGACAGCTTTCTCGGAGCATCGCCGGAAAAGACCGCCTTTATAACCTCATCTGCCGCATTTTTCCTGTCCATCAGATATTGCCGTGCATCCTCCTCAAGCTCCTCAAGGCTTGGGGATTCTTCATCCTCATCCACGCTCTCCTCGTCAGCACCGGTTTGAAGACTTTGAAGCAGAGGATCATCCTCCGGGTCGAGAGAGAAATCATACCAGTGCAGGAACTTCATGCCGGCGTAAATCGGGGCGGTGGGATGGAACTCGCGTTTCTTATCCCTGTCGTACATGGCGGGCGCGCCCGCCAGCAAATCGTTCATCGCCTCTTTGACAACGGCAAACGCCTCCTCTGACACAGGCGCATTGGCGGATTGCTTGAGACCATAGGACTGAAATGCGGACTTGTCAAAGCAAAATAGTGCTTCGCCTCGGGAATGACCGCCAACGACCTGCAGACCGCTGATGACCGGCAGCGTAGCCAAGGGTGCCGTCGGCTGGCCTGTAATCAGGCACCGGGCAGCTGCTGCCTCCGAATTGTCCGCCAGTTTTTTTCGATATTCCGTCCACCACTGCTGTGCCTGCGCATCGGAAGTCACCGGAACGTCATCTACCCGAAAGCTGATGCGGTCGGAAGGCTTCAATTTCCGCAGCTCCGCCTCCCGGCGCATTTGTACAAGCACAGCCTCGTCTTCCAAGGCAGACAGGCAGACGCGCAGACGATCCGCACAGGCACTGCCCTCCTTCAAAAGCATACGAAAATAATCCGATTTTTTCCCGGGCTTGCCAAGAACCACAGACTCCTTTTCAGCCAATGGATTGCACTTATCCGGACTGTTTGCAAGCGAGCCAATATCCGGACAGATTTGTGTTTCCTCTTTTCCGCACTGCTCGATCCCCAAAAATCTCCCGCTATCGGACAGGCAGATATACGCACGGATGTTCTTTTTCAGAAAGCCAGGCGGAATCGTCAGGTGATTACGGATGCCGTAATTATACAAAGCCTTCAGCATGCCGCTGTACCTCCCTTCAGCACATCCTCGCTGTCGTAATCTGGCACCCGGATCACACCATGTTCCATTACTGCATGGTAAAGAGAGATTTTCGGCTTCGTCACCTTACGAACCTGCTCGTCATGCAGATCAAAAACATCGTACACCATCAGCCCCAGATCCATGCTGACATCGATGGGCGGCCGGCTTCCGTCGCTTTCTTCAAAGTAGCACACAAATTCCCGCAGCCCGAGACACGGCTGCATAAATGTCTTGCCGCTCCGAATTCTACGTATAGCTTGACGGTACAGTTGCTCCAGACTTCCAGCATACGATGGCCGGGGGCAGATACGGGCACGGATGCGGTAACGCACGTTTTTTAGCACCTGCGTCTGCCGCTGTGTGCGCTCCTCATCCGTATACAGAATAGACTTCTCCATATCCGGCTTTGCGCTGACCGCGGACTTGAGCTCATTGCGTTGAAAGCTCATGTAGCGAATGGGGTTGAGCACCTCGATTTGCGTCACCTGCCAGTAGAACTCCGTTTTTTTGGCGTAAATCGATGACAAAATCCCCCGCACCGCCGAAGGCGTAGGTACCGGGTATGTCAGTCGTTCAACTTTTCCATACGGCGGCGCAAAACAGGCAAAATCGCCCCAAACCTCCAGACATACTTCATCGTTCATTGATTGTTCACCTCCATTTTTCAGTTCTGCCTCCCATGCAAAGGAGGCATCAACACTAAAATTTATTTTTTTCAATTCTTCCCAGAAAAGAGCTTCTTCGATCGTTGCTCGAATCTCCTGTCAAATAAATTTTAGTTTTAAAATTGGATGTTGTCAATCAAATTCCAAAGAAAGCTTATATTTCAGCAATCTCGCCAATTACGGCATTAGACATTCGTGTATATTGTCCGACGGCGCGAAGCCGGTCACAGAATGATACCACTCCTCAAAGCCGTGATTCAGCAGAAATGTTCCGGTTTCGGCAGTCACACGTCCTTTTCGTAAGGTCAAGGGCGATGCACATGCCCGAACGGCGTTCTCGTCATAGCATGTGATGGTAATAGGAGCCGCCTCGCGCAGCAGCTCGGCCGTGACGCCGCCCTCCTCGACTGCGCGGCTGACCTTTTGAAAAAGCCTTGCCGCTCCTTCCCACGGTACAATGAGGGAAACGCCCGCGTTTTTGATCAGTTTGTAGTTTTTGGCCGCCTCTTTATAGTTTTTCTTTTGGATTGCCTCCTCTAACTTACCCTCTCCTGTTTCTCCGGAAAAATATCGCGCGTAATAGCGCTGAACCAGCGCCGGGTCGCTCAACTCCGGATTGTCGCAGTCTGCCCAGAGGTTCATTACGACCGATGCTCCCCGTTCGTAACTGTCTCCCGGATAGAGCCGCCCTTCTTCTTCCGGCCGAAATATTGTTAGGCATCCGCCACCCGGAAGCCTTCCGTTGCGGTTACAACGTCCTGCCGCCTGAATCACCGATTCCAGCGGTGCCATGGCGCGAAACATCCTGTCAAAATCCAGATCAACGCCCGCCTCAATGCACTGGGTCGCCACAACTATACATCGTGCCGCCTCCCGCTGCCTCCGCTTGATCTCTGCAACAGTTGCCAGCCGATGTGCCGGACAAAGGTCTGTGGTCAGGAGGAAGATACTGTTGTCCGCACCGAGTCTCTCTTGTAGAAGCTCAAAGAGTTTGCGGGCATGGCGACGCAAATTGACAATACAGCACGCATTTTTCTCCAAACACATCTGTTCCGCAATCTGCGCAAGCGGAACGTCGTGACACCACGCCGCATTTACCCGGCGCATTTGATAAAAAAGGCGTGCAGGCTCCGGAATGATCTCTGTAGGCTGCCATTGCGTTTTGGGAAGCGCTGAGAAATCGGGTTGTGTCGCTGTGGAAAACACCATGGTGCAGCGGTACTTTTCGCACAGCGCGTTCACCGCCGCCACCGTTGGCCGCGCCAGCGACGCCGGAAGGCTCTGCGCCTCGTCAAAGAGCACCACGCTGTTTGCAATGTGGTGCAGTTTGCGGCAGCTTTGAGGGTTTGCAGAAAAGAGGCTTTCAAAAAAGCGGACAGAGGTGGTAATAATCACAGGGCTGTCCCACCTTGCCGCCAGCTCCCGCGCCGCCTCCGGTAAGTTTTCTTGGCTGTGATCCACCAGAATTTCCGGAAAAATGTGTTCATATTCTTTCTGGAGTTGCTCTGCCAATGTAAGAAACGGAAGCACCACAATTATCCGTGGTAATTGGTGCTGCACACAGTGGCGGAGCGCAAAATGAATCATTGCCATTGTTTTCCCCACACCGGTGGGCGCCGTCAGCGTAAATAGACCCATCGGTTGCTCTCCTGCCTCGCCGCATCGGGCGTAAACCTCGTTTCGAAGGGTATTGACGCTCACATCCGCCGTGGAGGTCTTCCGCAGATGCGCACAGTGTACCTCCAGCTTTTTCAGCATTGCCTCTGCATCCAGCGGCGGTCGGCTGTTTTTTTCCAGATATGCCGGATCGTCATCCGAAGCTGACACGCAGTAGTCTGCGTCCACCAAGCACGAAAAGAGCATCCGGGTGTCCAGCATATCTTCCAGACGTCCCTGCACGCGGCTTCGCTTTCCTTGAATCCGCTGCATGTGAAAGTCTGGAAAATCCTGCGCAAACGCTTCCTCAGCCTGCATGAACTCCTCCTGTCCATGCAGCGAGGGCATTTTCCCACTAGGGCAGTCATCCCAATCGTCGCTACTCAGCATTTCCTCCAGTCCGTCCTGCATTTGCGGCATGCCAATAAGGCCATCGTGATGACCCGCAACCGCCTCCACCGCGCAAATACCATCGGCCCACACTCTCTGCGTGGTTCTCAAATCCAGTAACCGATACAGTTCCGCTGCGCTTGGCAGAGCGTGATCTACCCCCTGATGGGTGCCGCTGAGCACGCCCTGAAACCGATCTGCGTACTTGCCGAAATCATGAACGCCACCTGCGACTCCTGCCGCTTTCTCCTTCCCGATCTCCGCACCGAATCTTCGAGCCAGCGTTGCGACCTTGTCCAGATGTTCTCGATTGGTAATCGCCCCATGAAAGCTATTTGCTGATTTTGCATAGTATGTCCGAAGCTTCTTCCCCATCTTCGATTTTTCCCCCCGCAGTGCATTCTGCATCAGTGGAGCTTAAACTTTTTCTCCGCCCCTCTGCCGACGACCTCGATCAGCCCTTCCTCGCTCATCTGGCGGGTCAGCAGGTAGGCTCTGGTTTTTTTAATATGCAGCAGCTCCTGCAATTCCTCGTCGCGCATTTCGCCGTATTCTTTGAGATAGTCCAGAACGATTTTCATCTGCGGCGTAATGACCGGCGTAGCGGGTTTTGCTTCTGCCGCGTTTTCTGCGCCCGCAGAAGCGGCGTTCATGTTCGGCAGTACGATTCGGAATGCATTTGTCGTTGCCTCAATGCTGGGCTGGACGGGGCAGTTTGCATAGAGCTTGAAAATGCGGCGGATGCCGGTGCCGTAGCTTTCAATCAGGCGCAGACGATGAAAGATCTCCGCCAGCTTTTTATTCCTCGGCTGAGAAACGCCGAGGCGGATATCCTCCGTGGAAAGGCCGGGCAGGAGACCGCCCAGAGAAATAAATTCCATTTTGCTGTCGTTCACGTTGATGATAATACTGCCGCTGAAGCTGTAGTCCCGATGCACCAGCGCATTGAGCAGCGCTTCGCGGATGGCTTCCTCGGGATAGTCCTGCTTATCCGTGCGGACGACACCCTTGATGGTAGAGACGGTTCTGTTGCACAGCGCCAGATAGTTGATCGAGTTTTCAAACTGCTTGAAGATCGAGCCGCCAAACTCCTTGCTGTCCCGGAACTCTGTACAGGATTCATCGTTGAACACCGCGATTTTCGTCGTGTGCTGGCACTGGTCGGACAGAAGCAGCGCCAGATTGGTGTACTGATCGTCGTGGATGTTCCGAAGCCCCAGCGCAATATACTTGTCCTCTGAAAAATCCACCTTGTACCGCTTGAACGCAGCCGCAGCTTCATCAAAGGTCAGATTCTGCTGCACGGTGCGCATTTCTTCGAACACGTCGCCGTCCGAATCTTTGATCATCTGCCGGATCTGCTCCGGCGATGCCTGCACACTCGTCGCGCCCTGCCGGACATAAACGCCAGCAGGTTTCAGACCCTTGCTCTTCAGGTAATACGGCTTATAACTACCCTCACCGACTTCAATGCGAATGACCTTGTTCTCCTGCAGCACATAACGCACGAACATCGTCACGTCCGGCTGGATCGCGTCGCGGATGCCGTTCGTCAGCCGCGTGTATGTCTCGTCCACATTGTCAATACCTGTCACATTGCCCTGATCGTCAATGCCGATATAGATCACACCGCCGTCCGTATTCGTAAAGGCGATGACCTCCTTGTAAATATCTTCTGTCAGTTGAGATTTATATTCCATGCGCTCGTTTTCGTACTGCATCGATCACACCTCCGTGTTGGTTATTTTTATTATACCACTATTTTCACTCCGCGCAAGTGAAAAATGGTGAATATAGTGAAAATTCACATAAAGATTTACAGAAATTGAACATTCAGAACGGCTCTGCTCGAACATAAAGACCTGCACCGCTTTCACCAATGCAGGCCCATTTTATATGTCTTTTAGCGCATGATACACATCCCGCCAGAGGTGTAGGCCGCTGCCGGGGTATCGGCTGCGCAGGCGCTCCAGTGCAGCTTTTCTGGCTTTTGTCACGCCATCCGGTGAGAGCATTTCGCGCAGGCCAAGCTCGTCTGCAGACAGCTTTTCGTAGCCGAATACGCCGTAGGTATGACCGAGAATTGCGCGGTCTTTCGCACTGAGCGTGCGAAAGAGCTGCTCCAGTTCCTCTGTGCAG
>ULSS01012212.1_pt1 | contig 10866 bp, 11 predicted proteins | sample 1956901 | NCBI WGS metagenome assembly ULSS01 (sample SAMEA4835714, study PRJEB28245) | human gut metagenome | biome: gut microbiome; material: fecal sample | place: Denmark | collected 2008
ATCCGTTTTTGCTCAAGCGGACGGCGCAGCATATCCTCGGCGAGGCGTTCCGCGATACCGTCAGCGAGCCTTATATGGAGCAGGGCTTCGAGACGACTCTGCAAGAGCTGCAAAAGCGCCGCGACGCGCTGAAATAACGGTGGAAATAACGAAACCTGCAAGGCATTTGCGCCTTGCAGGTGCTTTTTATGAAAATATCATTGCCGCTTCATTTGCCGCAGGAAGAGCCACACGGCGCACAGAGTAATGCCGACGGCGTAGCCCAGCACCCACGGCAGTTGGGACGGCAGCGCTGCCCAATCTCCCGCGAGTACAGCCCGTTCCAGCTCGACCGCATGGACAAACGGCAAGAGGTTTGCGATTCGTTCAAACATGCCGCCGACCAGTGCAAGGTCAAACCAAACGCCGCTGAGCCACGCGCTCAGATTCGTCAGCAGAGCGCCGCAGATGCCGCCGACCTGCTTGACCGTCAGCGCACTGCCGCAGAGCAGACCGAGCGATATGTAAAACAGAGAAATCGGGATGATAAACAGTACGGCGTAAAGCAGCGTCACCGTGAGCGAAAGCCCGAGCACGACGGCAATGCAGTAGGTCAGCATGCACTGCGCCATTGCGATCGGGATCAGCGGCAGGAGATAGCCGAGAATGAAGTCCGACGCCTTCAGCGGGGTCGTGTAGAGCCGCTGCAGCAGGGCGCTTTCGCGATCCTTGGCAACGAGCTGCGCGGAAAACAGCGTCATAAAGGAAAGTCCGAACACCGCAATGCCCGGCGCAAGCTGCTCGATCTCAAACAGGGAAACGGGGACGCTCGCCTGAATCGCGCTGAGCAGGAGCAGCAGCACCAGCGGGAAGCCCAAGCCGAACGCCAGATTCAGCGGGTCGCGCAGAATTTCTTTCGCGGTCCTGACGGAAAATGCCCGTAATTTCATTGCTCTGCCCCCTTTACCAGCTTGACAAAGGCATCCTCAAAGCGTTCGGCGTCCGCTGCCTTTTTCAGCTCCTCCGCCGTGCCGAGCGCCACCAAGCGCCCCGCCTTCATAATGCCGATGCGGTCGGAAAGCGTCTCCGCCTCCTCCATGTAGTGCGTGGTCAAAATGATGGTGATCTTGCCCTTGAGCGCTCGGATCACGTCCCAAAGGTCGCTGCGGGCGAGGACATCCAAGCCCAGCGTCGGCTCGTCGAGGAACAGGATCTCCGGCTCGGAGATCAGCGCCATGGCAATGCTCAATCGCCGCTGCCAGCCACCGGAGAGCTTGCCCGCCTTGCGCGAAAGGACCTCGCCCAGCCCGAGACGGTCGGTGAGCTCCGTCAGCTTTTGCGCCTGCTTTTCCCGCGAAAAGCCGTGAACGCCGCACATCAGCTCCAAATTTTCCCTGACGCTGAGATTCGGTGCGACGGCGGTCTCCTGCGGCGACACACCGATGATATTCTTGACCGACGCCGCATCGGAGACGATGCTGTGACCCTTCAGAAATGCGTCGCCCGCCGTCGGCTTCGTCAGACAGGAGAGCATTTTGATCGTCGTCGTTTTGCCCGCGCCGTTCACGCCGAGCAGGGCGAACAGCTCGCCCCGACAGATGCTGAGATCAAGTCCGTTTACGGCGGTCAGCTCCTTGTATCGCTTGGTCAACCCGATCGTTTTGATTGCTTCCATCTTTTTACTCCTTCCCTTGTCCGCTTCCCTCAAGGAAGCAATGCACCAAACCGCGGTAAGCGTCCGTCAGCGCCCGACTGATAAGCGCCTCGTCCCATGCGAACCAGTCCAAATACGAAGTTGCCACCATGGTCGCAAACCCGTGGACAAACACCCACATCTCCAAATGCAGCGAACGGGCGGCCTCTGCGGACAGTCCTGTTTTCTCCGAGATCAGTCGATAAATTTCCTCAAGCTGTGGGTCCTCCGCAGGCATCTCTCCGGTGCGGTCGCGCATAAACAGGAGCTTGAACAGCTCCCGCTCCTCCTTGGCAAAGCGAATGTATGCCATGCCGCTTGCCTTATACGGCGGATAGTCCCCCTGCGCCATGTGCGCGCGGAGATAGTCGTAGTAGACCGCGTCCGCCGCGGTAAGCACCTCGTGCTGCACCTCTTCCATGCTTCGGAACAGCCCGAAGATGGGCTTCGTGGACGTGCCGAGCCGCGCTCCGAGTGCCCGCGCGGTTACGGCGTCGATACCGCCCTCCCGCGTCAGCTCCAGCGCCGCCTGCACGATCTGTTCTCTTGTAAACAAAAAGCTTCTCGGCATTTTTACCGCCTCTTTTCATGAGAAACGTATGTAGCGCAACGATTGTTGCTCTATTATAGCGCGACGCGATTTCCTTGTCAAGCCCCAAAATGCGCAAAACCGAAATCGGCACTATACCCAAAACATCTGCACAAAATTTGTGCGAAACGCTGATTTTTCAAAAAAGCCTAAAAAATATTGTCAGTTACCTCAAAAATTTTGGTTTTTGCGGTTGATTATTTGCGGCGGATGACGTATACTGAATCTACAAGAAGGGCAAGCGCCCGAAAAATACAGGAGGCAATCCAAATGAAATACGGTCGTACCTATAATTTTTCCGCCGGTCCCGCGACCATGCCGGAAGCGGTTCTCGAGGAAGTCCGCGACGAAATGATGAACTACAAGGGCAGCGGTATGTGCGTCATGGAAATGTCCCACCGCTCCAAGGTCTTTCAGCAGATCATCGACGAGGCTGAGCAGGATCTCCGTGATCTGATGAACATTCCCGATAACTATAAGGTTCTGTTCATTCAGGGCGGCGCGACCCTTCAGTTCTCCATGATCCCCATGAACCTGATGAAGAACGGCAAGGCTGTTTATATCGAGACAGGCGCATGGTCCAAGAAGGCAATCGCCGAGGCGAAGAAGGTCGGCGAGGTCATCGTTGCCGCCTCCTCTAAGGATAAGAATTACACCTACATCCCCGATTGCTCCGATTTGGACATCCCCGAGGACACCGATTACGTCTACATCTGCGAGAACGAGACGATCCACGGTCTGACCTGGAACAAGCTGCCCAATACCAAGGGTCACGTTTTGGTTTCCGACCAGTCCTCCATGTTCCTGTCCCGCCCGTGCAACGTCTCCGACTACGGCATGATCTACGCCGGCGTGCAGAAGAACGTCGGTCCTGCGGGCATGGTCGTCTGCATCATCCGCGAGGACCTCATTCGCGACGATCTGACCGATCTGCCGATTTATCTGCAGTATAAGACCCATGCCGACAACGGCTCGATGTACAACACGCCGAACTGCTGGGCGATCTATGTCTGCGGCAAGGTCTTTAAGTACCTCAAGAAGCTCGGCGGTCTGACCGAGATGGAGAAGATCAACATCGACAAGGCGAAGGTCTTCTATGACTTCCTTGACAGCTCCAAGATGTTCCGCGGCACCGTCGTTCCCGAGGACCGCAGCCTGATGAACATTCCGTTCGTCACCGGCGACAAGGACCTCGACGCCGAGGTTATTGCCTACACCAAGGCAGCCGGCTTTGAGAACCTCAAGGGCCACAAGTCCGTCGGCGGTCTGCGCGCCTCCGTCTATAACGCAATGCCGAAGGACGGCGTTGTCGCTCTGGTCGATTGCCTGAAGAAGTTCGAGGCAGAGCATCAATAATTTCGTAACCGATCGGGCGGGGCGCTTTACCCCGCCCGCGTATCACAAAAGGCAAAAAAATTTTTGAATAGGAGAGTTACAAATGCGTATTCTTGTTACCGACGGAATGGATAAGTCCGCCATCGCCTCCCTCACCGCACAGGGTCACGAGGTTGTTGAGCAGTTTTATGAGCCGGATCAGCTCGGTGCCGCACTGCGTGAGTTTGACGCGGTCGTCGTCCGCTCCAAGACCAAGGTTCGCGCCAACCATATCGACGAGGCGAAGGGCAGCAAGCTCAAGCTCATCATCCGCGGCGGTGTCGGCGTGGACAACATCGACGTCAAGTATGCCGAGGCAAACGGCATCAAGGTCATGAACACCCCCAAAGCCTCCTCGCAGTCCGTTGCGGAGCTGGCAATGGCTCATATGTTCTCCTGCGCCCGCTATATCTCCATCGCCGGTCATACCATGCGCGAGGATAAGTGGGAAAAGAAGTCTTACGGCAAGGGAATCGAGCTGAGCGGCAAGACCCTTGGTATCGTCGGCTTCGGCCGTATCGGTCAGGCGCTCGGCAAGATGGCGAAGGCGATCGGCATGGATGTTGTTGCATTCGACATTTTCCACATCCCCGGCATCGAAGAACAGCTCGGCATCCCCTATGTGGAAATGGATGAGCTGCTGGCAAAGGCGGACTTCGTTTCCGTCCATGCGCCCGCAGTTGACGGCGGCAAGCTCATCAGCGCCGAGAACATCGCCAAGATGAAGGACGGCGTTGTCATCATCAACACCTCCCGCGGCACCAATGTGGACGAGGACGCGCTGCTGGCTGCCCTCGAGAGCGGCAAGGTCCGCGCTGCCGGTCTGGACGTGTTCGAGCAGGAGCCCGCGACCAACCACGCCCTGTACAGCCATCCCATGGTTTCCTGCACGCCGCACATCGGTGCTGCCACGCAGGAGGCACAGAAGCGCATCGGCACCGAGATCGTTTCGATCATCGAAAACTTCGGCAAGTAAGAATAAGTATAATACATAGAAGGAGACGAATCCATCATGAATGCTTATGTCCAAAGTGTCATCGAAAACGTCAAGAAGAAGCACGGCAATGAGCCGGAATTCGTTCAGACCGTAGAAGAGGTCCTCTCCTCGATTTCTCCGGTTATTGACGCACATCCCGAGTACGAGAAGGCAGACCTGCTGAACCGCCTGGTCGAGCCGGAGCGGATGTTCACCTTCCGCGTCGTTTGGATGGATGACAACGGCAACTATCACACCAACATCGGCTACCGCTGCCAGTTCAACGGCGCCATCGGTCCGTACAAGGGCGGTCTGCGCTTCCAGCCGAACGTTTATCCCGGCATCATCAAGTTCCTCGGCTTCGAGCAGATTTTCAAGAACAGCCTGACCGGTCTGCCCATCGGCGGCGGCAAGGGCGGTTCCGACTTCGACCCCGCCGGCAAGTCCGACGCGGAGATCATGCGCTTCTGCCAGAGCTTTATGACCGCTCTGTACCGTTACATCGGACCGGACATCGACGTTCCCGCGGGCGATATGGGCGTCGGCGGCCGTGAGATCGGCTACCTGTTCGGTCAGTATCGCCGTCTGAAGGGCGTTTGGGAAAACGGCGTCCTCACCGGCAAGGGCTTCAGCTACGGCGGCTCCCGTACGCGTCCCGAGGCGACCGGCTACGGCGCAATGTACTATCTGCAGGAAGTCCTGAAGCATGAGGGCGAGGACATCAGGGGCAAGACCATCGCCATCTCCGGCTTCGGCAATGTCGCGTGGGGTATCTCGAAAAAGGCACGCCACTTGGGCGCAAAGGTCGTCACCCTGTCCGGTCCCGACGGCTATATCTATGACGAAGAGGGCGTTTCCTCCAGCGAAGAGAAGATTAACTATCTGGTCGAGATGCGTAACTCCGGTCGGAACCGCGTGCAGGACTACGCCGATAAGTTCGGTGTTCCGTTCTTCGCAGGCGAGAAGCCTTGGGGCGTCAAGGCGGACGTTATCATGCCGTCTGCCATGCAGAATGATGTCAAGATGGACTCCGCAGAGAAGATCGTTGCCAACGGCATCAAGTATTACATCGAGGTTGCCAATATGCCCACAACGAACGACGCACTGTTCTATCTGATGAGTCAGAAGAACATGATCGTTGCTCCGTCCAAGGCGGTCAATGCGGGCGGCGTCGGCGTTTCCGCGCTGGAAATGGCGCAGAACTCCGAGCGTCTGGTTTGGACGGCGGAGGAGGTTGACAACCAGCTTCATCGCATGATGGAAAACATCCACCGAGTCTCTGCCGAGGCAGCGGAGGAGTACGGCTTGGGCTACAATCTGGTTGCCGGCGCGAATATCGCGGGCTTCAAGAAGGTCGCCGAGGCAATGATGGAGCAGGGCATCTTCTAAGCTTTTCTTTGAATCCGAGAATCAGCGCCGATGAGGAGAATTCCTCATCGGCGCTTGCTTTGTTTGCGCAGAATAGACAAATGTGCGCTAAATATGGAGACTTCCTTGTGTATCGCTACAAAAAATGTTGTCGGTGATTGACAAAATATGCATAATCGTGGTAATATCCTTTCAAATCAAGCCGAGAGCAGAGAAATGCAAAGCATATTTTGTGAATATTATGAATATGATAGAATAATTTCTTGCAAAACCGCCGAAGACAGGGAGGTAACGAACGAAAATGAGGAATCCGAGCTTGCAGAGCTTAATGGAGTGCGTTGTCAGGAGAAATCCGCAGGAGCCGGAGTTTCATCAGGCGGTCCGAGAGGTGCTGTGCTCCTTAGAACCGCTGCTCGAGGCGGAGCCGATCTACCTTCGCTCCGGTGTGCTCGACTGTCTGACCGAGCCGGACCGTATCATCAAATTCCGTGTCCCGTGGACGGACGACGGCGGCAGACTGCACGTCAATCGCGGCTTCCGCGTTCAGTTCAATAACGCGATCGGTCCGTACAAGGGCGGCTTGCGCTTTCACCCCTCCGTCTACGAGGGAATCATCAAATTTCTCGGCTTTGAGCAGATTTTTAAGAACAGCTTGACCGGTCTGCCGATCGGCGGCGCGAAGGGCGGCAGCGATTTTGACCCGAAGGGGAAGTCCGATGCCGAGGTCATGCGCTTTTGCCAGAGCTTTATGACGGAGCTGAATAAGTACATCGGACCGAATACCGACGTTCCGGCGGGCGATATTGGGGTCGGCGGGCGCGAGATCGGCTATCTTTTCGGGCAGTACAAGCGCCTGCACGACGAATTTACGGGTGCGCTGACCGGTAAGGGATTGAGCTACGGCGGGAGCTTGGCGCGCAAGGAGGCGACGGGCTACGGGCTGTGCTATTTCACACAAAAGCTGCTTGAGGATGCCGACAGCGGCTTTGAAGGAAACACGGTAACAATTTCGGGTTCGGGAAATGTTGCCCTTTACGCCTGCGAGAAGGCGACCGAGCTGGGGGCTCGGGTCGTTGCCATGTCGGATTCCGACGGCTATACGGTCGATCCGGACGGGATCGATTTTTCGGTGATGCGGCGGCTCAAGGAGGAGCGTCGGGAACGGATCGCAACCTATGTGCAGCACCGACCGCGGGCGGTCTATCACGAGGGCTGCCGCGGTATTTGGCAGGTCCCCTGTCGCATTGCGCTGCCCTGCGCGACGCAGAATGAACTGGATGGGGACGCGGCTGCCGCGCTGATCGCAAACGGCTGCATTGCAGTCTCGGAGGGCGCGAATATGCCCTGTACACCCGAGGCGGTCGAGCTGTTCCGTCGGCACGGAGTACGCTTCGGACCGGCGAAGGCTGCCAACGCGGGCGGTGTCGCGGTTTCGGCGCTCGAGATGTCGCAAAATTCCATGCGCCTGTCGTGGAGCAAGGAGGAGGTAGATCGGCAGCTTCGCGAGATCATGGAGGGCTTATACGAGCGCATCCGTGCGGCTGCCGAACGCTATGGGGGCGACCTGATTGTCGGAGCGAACATTGCGGGCTTCCTCCGCGTAGCCGACGCAATGCTTGCACAGGGAGTTTCCTGACCTTCTGACGAATAAAAAACTCGGGAACGGTCAAACCCTTTCCCGAGACTTTTATGAAGCAATAAAGTGGTATGCCAGCACGAGGATACCGAGCGCAATGCGATACCAGCCGAACACGGAAAAATCGTGCTTTTTGATGTAACCCATCAGGAATTTGATCGCCACGATCGAAACGGCAAAGGCGACTGCCATGCCGAGCAGGAGGACGGCGACCTGCGTTCCGGTAAAGCCGAAGCCGAACTTTACGAGCTTCAGCAGCGACGCGCCGAACATCACGGGGATGGCAAGGAAGAAGGTGTATTCCGCAGCAGCCTCGCGGGAGGCGCCGATGAGAATACCGCCGAGGATCGTTGCGCCGGAACGGGAGGTGCCGGGCACCAGCGCGAGCACCTGAAACACGCCGATGAGCACTGCGTCCTTCCACGTCATGCGGTTGACCGATGTGACGCGCGGGGTGCGCGTTTTGTTGTACCGTTCGATGAACAGAAAGCCGACGCCGTAGAGCAGGAGCATCAGCGCGACCACGACGGGCGTGTACAGATGTGCGTCCATCCAGTCGTCCAGCGGGAAGCCGATTAGGATGGCAGGGACGCAGGACACGGCGATCTTGAGCCAGAGGATGATTTTGTCAAGATAGCAGTAGTTATCGCAGAAGCGCTGGATTCCGCAGATCGCGCGGTTAGAGCTTGCCTCGGCGAAATAGGAGCGGCGGCGACGCTTCGCCTTGGTGTGGAAGGGCCAAACCCGCTGAAAATAAAGCACCACCACCGCAAGGATCGCGCCGAACTGGATCACGACGGTGAACATATTCATAAACTCTTCTGTCATGACGGGATTGTCGGACTTCCACAGTGCGTCAACAAGGATCATGTGTCCGGTGCTGCTGATGGGGAGCCATTCGGTGACGCCCTCGACAATGCCGAGGAAAACAATCTTCAGCCAGTCAAGAATTGCCATATCATAACCTCTTTTCGGTAAAATCTATGCTGCGCCCGATGAGTATATCACAAGAAACGGTCGCTGTCAAATTTTCCCCAGTCGATCGCCGCCGAGCCGTGTGCGGTCAGAAAATCGTTGGCTTGCGAGAAAGGGCGACTGCCGAAAAAGCCGCGGTAGGAGGAGAGGGGGCTGGGGTGCGGCGCGGAGAGAATACAGGTCGGGGCAGTGCGATCGGTGAGCAGCGCTGCCTTTTTCTGCGCCTGTGCGCCCCAAAGGAGGTAGACGACGGGCTGCGGCAGAGCGGCGGTCGCGGCAATCACGGCGTCGGTAAAGCGCTGCCAGCCCCATGCGGCATGGGAATTGGCGTGCCCCGCGCGGACGGTCAGCACGGTGTTGAGCAGGAGCACGCCCTGTTCCGCCCAGCCCGTCAGATCGCCGTTTTCGGGCGGAGCGATGCCGAGATCGGACTCCAACTCCGTGAAAATATTGCGCAGAGACGGCGGGAACCGAACGCCGCGCCCGACGGAAAAGGCAAGTCCCGTCGCCTGTTGCGGCTCGTGATACGGGTCCTGCCCGAGCAGCACGACGCGCACCTGCTCCGGCGGCGTCGCGGTCAGAGCGAAAAACTCCCGCCCCGACGGGGGATAAACGGTCTCGGCGGCGCGTTCGGCGGCGACCCGTTTCAGAAGCTCCTGAAAATACGGCGCGTTCCATTCCGCCGCAAGCCGCGTGCTCCATGCACCGAGGGAGGAAATATCCATAGCCTACCTGCTTTCCAAATGTCGAATTTTGTGGTATACTCTGAAAAAGGCGGTGAATTTCAGTGGAAAAAGTGAATGAAATTATCGAAATTTTGAAGGAACGCTATCCGGCGGCGCTCTGTGCGCTGCATTATGCGCACGACTATGAGCTGATGATCGCCGTGCGGCTGTCCGCGCAGTGTACCGACGCGCGGGTCAATCTGGTCACACCGACGCTCTTTGCCCGCTTCCCGACGCTCGACGCCTTCGCCGACGCGGAGGTTGACGAGGTGGCGCAGTACGTCCGATCCTGCGGCTTCTATCGGCAGAAGGCGAAGGACATCGTTCTTGCCTGCCAAATGCTGCGCGAGGTCTACGACCGCAAGCTCCCGAACACGATGGACGAGCTGCTCAAGCTGCCCGGTGTCGGACGCAAGACCGCAAATCTGCTTCTCGGCGACGTCTACGGACAGCCCGCCGTGGTGTGCGATACCCATTGTATCCGCATTTCCAACCGCTTGGGGTTGGCGCGGGGAAAAGAACCGGAAAAGGTCGAGCGGCAGCTCCGCGCGATTTTACCGCCGGAGGAGAGCGGGGACTTTTGCCACCGCATTGTTCTGTTCGGGCGGGAAGTCTGCACCGCAAGGGCGCCGCACTGCGACGTCTGTCCGCTGCGGGCGTTCTGCGTCGAATTCAGCGGCGCTCGGGACTGATCGCTTCAAGCTGCGCGATCGCGTCGGCAATGCAGCCCTCTCCGCTCGGCGCGGTAATGCGCACCTTCGGCAGCGTGAGCATCTGCGCCGCTGCATCGGAGGGCACAAAGGCAATGTCGGCGTTCTCAAGCATTTGCAGATCGTTCGGCGCGTCGCCCGCGCATACCAGCACGCGCCGTCCGAGCGAGTCGGCAAGCTTCCGCGCCGCCATGCCCTTGTCGCTCTTGCGCGAGCCGATCTCCAGCAGCAGCGGCAGCGAGCGGACGACATAGCAGGTATCGCCGCAAAGCTCGAGAACCTGCTGCCGAAGCTGCGTCATTCGCGCGTCCTGTGCGGGTGTCGCCTGTCCCGAGAGCACGTCCTCCCGATCGGTGCCGCACAGTGCCAGCTTGATCCACGGGAGCGGGAGGTCCTGCGTTGCGGCAACGGGGGTAATACCCTGCTGCCGCAGGAACGTGTCGCGCCCCGAGGCACGGCAGGAGTAGTGCCCGTCCAGACGCTGAATCTCAATGCCGAAATCCTGACCTAAATTCAGGAGCTTTTGCACCAGCTCGGGCGCATTGTCGGGGAGCGGCACGGCGTATTGCAGCGTTTCCGTCGCATAATCGTAGCAAGCCGCGCCGTTGAAGCAAATGCACGGGGCGTTGACGGGGACAATTTCGAGCTTGCTGCGCAGCAGTTCTAAGCTGCGACCGCTGTTAATGCAAAAACGCCCGCCCTCCGCGATAAAATATCGGATCGCGTCGATGTTGCTCTGCGGAACGGAGCCGTCCGGACCGGAGAGCGTGTGATCGAAGTCGGCGGTGAATAAAATGTCGGAAAACTCACCCATCGGGATACCTCCGTGAGAAAATGCTCG
>ULSS01069692.1_pt1 | contig 10792 bp, 8 predicted proteins | sample 1956901 | NCBI WGS metagenome assembly ULSS01 (sample SAMEA4835714, study PRJEB28245) | human gut metagenome | biome: gut microbiome; material: fecal sample | place: Denmark | collected 2008
TTCGGGACTCATGGTGTGGTACATAAGATAGACCACATTCATTATTTTTGCCGAGGCTTGTTTATAGATCTCGCGGCTACTCTCATCGGTATAGAAGTGCCAGTAGCGATAGATATAACCCATCCAATACAGCGCTTCTTTATCGTAAATCTCGCCGACTTTGACAAGCTGATCGGAAAGCTCATCCTCCATACGCGAGAGGATATAAGCTTTGCCTGCCCATTGAATATGGTGAAACTCTTTATCCATATCAGCAGCAACAGCCGAAGTCATATACGCCTTGACGAAGGCTTCACTTGCGTATCCCCGCTCGGCGGCAAGTTCAAACAGTTGCCCTTGCGTATCGCACAGAGCCATTTGTAAGGAATTCAACATATCATTCGCCTCTCAGAATCTCGTCGAAAAATTTGCCTTCCCGACGGTACTTTACTTCGATTTCTTCCGCCAGAGCCACGCCTTCTTTTCTTCTTTCTGCACTCATATCCTTGAGCAGTGCAAGTTCCAACGGTGAAAGCGGTTCTTCTTTCAAAATTCTGATCTGTCTGCACGCTTTTTCGGAAATCGCAACATACTGTTTGCCGAGATCAAGCGCGGATAGGCAGTGTATCAATGCCACATCGGTGAGCGTTTTGTTAAAAAAGCGGAAAAGCTCGGTATACATACGGTCGTTTGCAATATAACCGATAATCACGTCATAGCCGTCTGCCATGTGCGCATATTTCTCATAAACAGCGGTTCCTTTGGCACTTTCCATCTCCTTACGATGGTAGGCAATCAGCATCGCCCAGTCCATGCCGACATCGACAGTCAGCACTTTCAGTCCTGTCAAATCAAGCTCGACTGCATAGAACTTGGGTTTGTCCTCATTACAGATCAGCGTCAGCGGTTGAAGCGTGCTGGTTCCCATATAGAAACCGCGACCGAAATCACATTCCTCGCGGCTGATCGGTGCAACATCACCGGTAATTCCTTTTTTTGATCCGTGATAGAGGATCAGCTTGTTATCTGTATCGGCGTATGCCTTGGTGTCAACAATGAATTTTGCGACATCAATCGAACGTTCTTTGCAAAAATTATATAATTGCGTCTGCGCCATACGATTCGGGAGTGTTTTTCCGTTTTCCCAACGATTGATGGAAAGCGGCGTTGTGCCAAGGGAAGACGCAAACTGCTCCTGATTCATATTTGCCGCAGTACGGATTGCTTTGATCAAATCTTTCATGCTATACCGCCTATCATTTGTAATCAAGTTTAATTATATACTATGATAGGCAATTTGTCAAGAGTGCAAGTATTGTTTTGTGTGTAGACAGGGTTTTTTCTTTGCCTACTGCGGCGCAAAATAAGAGTTTTTGCAGTTCTATCGGAACAATGTTCGGAACAATATGTGGAACAATGTTCGGAACTATACCGGCGCGTTTTTGGATATTGTTCCGATAGAAAAGGGGCAGGCGATTTTGCCTGTCCTTTTGGTGTAGCGTCCGTTGAAAAGGTATAAATACGAATTTTTGCCGCATACTATGCCGGCATTGAGAAGTTCCTGCTTGACCCGATAGCCGTTTCACGCTGTGCCGACGGAATTTGAAAACTGTTTTCTTTGCTTACTGCGCCTCAGCCTTTGCGTTGTGAAATGAGTTGACTTCCAAGTGGTTTTATGCTATACTGAAGGCAGAAAAAACATTTTGAACGGAGGCACGCGAATGACTAAAGATATTGTAAAGTCCGTTGTGGATAAAGCCGATCCGATCGGGTTACTTGGAATGTGCTGCCCGGCAGATGAATATGATTCCGAAATCAAGATGATTTTTGCACGCATCCGAAAAGGCATGTCCGCAGACGAAATCTCTAATGTCATTCATGCCGTGTTTCTTGAAATGTTCGGCGAATCTATTGACACTAAACTCTGTGATACCATGGCATGCGAAATGCTCTCACTTGATCGCTGACCACACCTTTGACCACTTACGGCTTCGGACTACCCGGATTTTATGCCGCGAAGAGCACACAAAAGCAGTCCACCAGGACTAAAAAGCCCCGAAAAGCCCGTAAAATCACGCAAAAAATCAGGATTTTAGCGTTTGGGAACTGGCCCAAGCAGGTTCAACTCCTGTCATCCCGACCAAAAATCGCGGTTTTGACCGCAAAATCGAAGCCGCAAAGGAATCTCTGTAGCTAATTTATTTAAAAGGAGTACATTGAATGAGAATCAAACACGAAGATGCAGTTGTCCTTGAAGCAATTGTAAGGAGGACGTTTAATTGCGAAAGAGGTGGAATGGGCGGGTTTGTTGACGCTGATCATTTTGAAAGAGAACCATTTGACGCAGCAATCATATCAATTGCACCGCTTTGGCAAAGATCAAATCCAAAGGAAATAGAAGAGTTTTTGTTTAAGTGGGAATCTGTTTTACGTGATGAAAATATCAAAGATGCAGATATACATACCTATATTAATGAATTTCGAAGCCTTATGAGTAGACTCACGGATGGATATACCGAGAAAAAGAATTATAGACAAATATTGCACGATGGTATCAGACTGGCAGAAATTCCCAAAAATATGCTGTTTGTGGCTAACCACAAAGTAACTATTAATAATAACAGTATCGTCTTTACTTGGGGTACGCAGGGCATTTATTATCGCAAAACATTCACAGATGTCAGAAAAATAACCACCGCGGAAGAAGTCGAACAAATCATACTTGAAAATCTGAGTAAATGATACAAGCGAGTGCAACTTGGCTCGAGGTAATATCTATAAATGGGGGCTGACCGCGATGGTCAGCCCTCGTTTTTTGCGTTTGCCTTGATTTCCGCAATCTCCTTTTTCATCTCCGCAATCAGCACCTTTAGCTTTTCCTCGCACTCCTCACGCGTGGTGGAGTAGAACAACATGGAAGATGACTGAACTGAACCCAAAGCGATAGACACGAAATAGAAAAGCATTTTTGTACAATGCTTTTTAAGTCTATCTTGCCATAGCCGCCGTCTATAAGCAACGCCGTTCGTTTCCGATAAGCAAATACATTTTAAAAGGACCGAACGCACCCCATTCCGAAATCCGATAGGTATTTTCCGCTAACTTTTTCACTGCCATTTCAGTCTACCATAAATTCATATTCGCCTGCCGTGAGCGTTTTTTCGCCGCTCGGTAAGACTACTTTTGCCGTTGTGTTGGCGGGGACGGAAATCATGTAAACCGTTTTGCCGCCCTCACGCCGCCAGTCGCTTTTGACTTTTCCGTAAACGCTTTTGTATTCGCATTTTGCAAATGTAAAGTGTCCGCCGACCTTTGGGGCTATCGTAAATTTATTTTCGCCCGACACCTGAATTCCGCACATTTCGGAAACGACCCATTCCAGAACCGCGCCCTTTGAATAGTGGTCGAGCGATGCAATACCGACCTGCGCCTGCGTTCCTTCCCAGCTTTCACAAATCGTATTGGCGTTCATTTTCGGCATGAAGAGCCAGCCGGGCATCTGCTCGTTTTCGAGAAGCCTGTACGCATATTCCACGTCGATTTTTTCAAGAACGTATAGAATAAAAGGCGTGGACAAAAATCCCGTGCCGAGCCGCCAACCGTAGTGTTCGAGCGCGGTAATCAGGCGTTTTTGAGCAAATTCCCTTTGTTTTTCGTCCAAAAGCCCCATGTAAAGCGGTCGGACGAGTTTTGCCTGTCTGTCAGTATCGAGCGTAAATTCCGGACATTCTATCAGTTTGCCGTAGCCGATTTTCGCCTTTTCGGCGTATTCCGAAAAGCGTTTTTTATCGTCCTGCTTACCCAAAACTTCGACTATTTCAGCCATTGTTTGTAACAGATAAACGATATATGCCGTTGTTTCTTCGGGATGCGGACACGCAAAATCACGAAAGCCCGTAATATGCACTTCGGTAGGCTCTGCCCACTCGCCGTAAGACTGACCGTAGTTGGAAATGTATTTCCTATATTTTCGATCAATTCCCGTTCGGACTGCCGTCGGATACCATTTGCCGAGCGTTTTGATTTTGAAATCGGCATACTGTTTCATTGCGGCGTAGCTGTTTTCAAGAATCTTTTGATCGCCGTAGCGCTTGTAAATGCGATACGGAATCAGAACGCCCGCGTCTGACCAACCTGCTGAGCCGTCCATAAAGTCCATATAAAAGTCGACTCCGCCCTTGGGGGTGATCTGACGGAATTTTCCGTTTTTGCGCTGCCCGTCAAGCATATCATGAACATACTTTCTCGCAAACGGTGCATAATTGAACAGATACGATGCCGTATTGCAGAAGATCTGCGCGTCGCCCGTCCAGCCGTGACGTTCTCTCGTCGGACAATCTGTTGGAACGTCGGCGTGATTGTTTTTCGCCGACCAACGAGTTGCTTGCACAAGTCTGTTCAAAAGCTCGTTGCTGCTGTAAAACGAAAGCGTTTCTTCCATATCGGAGCAGACCGAGACAGCCGTAAAATCTTCCTTTTTCCACTCGACATCGGATTCAATCAAAACATACTGAAACCCGAAAATCGCAAATTTCGTCTTGTATTCGTTCGAGCCGTCCTTACAGTAGTACTCGATTTGCTGCAACGGCGTCACTCTCGTGCGTTTTTTGTTGGCGCACTGAAAATTCTTTTGCGTAAATTCGCCGTTTTCGTCGAACATTTCACCGAAGCGGAGTTTGATTTTCTGCCCCTTCTTCGCCATTACGGCAAACGAAATATATCCCGCGATGTTCTGCCCGAAGTCGAGGACTTTTGCGCCACCCGGCGTGGTAATCACCTTTTGAACGGAAAATCTTTCGTGTTCGGTAACGGGAACATTATTCGACGAAGCGGGCGTAACATCGCGTTTTGTTTCCTTTGCAAGGCCGCCGTAGGAAGGCGTGCGCCATGCCTCGACTATCTCGCCATCCTTGTTGTCGGCAAAGCGGATTTTGCCGTCGTTCGACCACGCCCACGTTTGATCCGTGCCGATGACCGCTTTGTTTCCGCTCTTATCCGTGATTTCAAGCTGGGCATATAACTTCGTCTGCGTTCCGTATTGGTTGCGAAGTCCCCATGCGCCGCACGAGCCGCGATACCAACCGTCGGCAAGCTCAACCGTAATTACGTTTTCGCCGTTTTCAAGCAGTTCGGTAACGTCGTAAGTCTGCAACTGAATTCGCTTTGTGTAATCGGTATGCCCGGGCGCGAGCACGAAATCGTCGACGCGTTTGCCGTTGACCAAAGCCTCATACAGTCCGCAGGCGGTGATATACAGCCTTGCTTTCGCAACATTGTGCGCGGAAAACTCTTTTTTGAAGCAGTCGACAGGGTAACGCTTTTTCGGGTTTACGCGATAGTTTCCGCTGATCCATTTTGCCCTGAAATCGCTTGCCGACAAAAGCCCCGTTTCAAAAAACGCCGTTTCGGAAGATTCGACCTTCGAGTCGGTTTCGTCCCAAAGAGTAGCATTCCATTCCACACGCTGACGGGAAGCAAGGTCATTCGGGTAATCCGCGTGCATACTATCCGAGGAAACCTTTCCGCTGTCCCAGACAATCTGTTCGTCGGTTTTTGCGACAATACGGTATGCCGTCTGCTTTGTGCCGCCCTCGCAGTTCCACATCAGGCGGGGATGCCTGATGTCAATGCCGATCGGATTTATCAGATATTCGGTTTTCAGATTTATCGCTTTCATTGCTCACTCTCCTTTTGCCGCAAGTTCGGCTTGAATTTTTGCGCGGTACGCCTCACCCGCGGCAAGCTCACGTTGCCATGCGGCTTCCTCTGCCTCGGCGCGTTTTGCTTCCTTTTGCTCTTTCTTTAGCCGGTCTTCCGGAGACATAGCGGCAAGCCTTGCATCTTTGCGAGCCTTTGCTTTTTCGGCTTTCGCTTTTTCCTTTTCTTCGGCAAGGCGCTTCTTTTCTTCCGCCTTTGCCGCTTTTTCCGCTGCCGCCTTTTGATAGTCGGCAAGTTCCTTTTCAAAATCCAGCCCCTTTGCTGCGCATTTTTCCTTCAACGCCGCTTCAAAGGCAAGCTCGTTTTCGTGCAGATACTTTGCTTCCTCCTCAGCCGCGCGGACTTCGGGCGCAACCCATTCCTCTCTGCGTGCCGCCGCTTCCGCCTGCTGATATTCTCTGATCTTTGCCTGCTTGCGGGATAGCGTTTTTTCAACGGACAGGAAAATCAGAAGAACGGCAAGGATGATGCCGGTGATCGTTTCAAGTCCCACAAACGAGAAGGTGATCATATTTTTGACCGCCTGCGACTGCTGCGCGGCAACGGTCACCCCGTCCACCAGCTTCGGGGCAACATATCCGGCTTTGGAGATCAGCGCATTGAAAAGACTGGTTGCAACACCGACGGTTGCCACAGCGAGAATATTATATATTGACATTGCCACTCCGTCCGAGCGCATGCCGCTTTTCCATTCCAGATGGTCAAGTCCGTCTGCAAAGAGCGCCATAAAGACATAAGCGCAGGGAAGTCCGCCGATGTTTTTTATAAACTGCCCGACAAGTACAACCGCCATATTCGTCGGCACAGCCCAACAGATTGCACTGCCGATCGCATAGAGGATAAATCCCGCAAGCGTCACATTCCGCTTGCCGAATTTCTTTGCCAGCGGCCACACGGCAAAAATGCCGATGCCCATGGGAATTCCGCCGATGACGGAAATCATCGTCTGCGTGACGCCGTCGTTATAAGTGCCGAGGACATAGTTGCAATAATAAACAAGACCGATGTTTTTCAGCGACGTACCGAGGGTATAGATGAAGAAATAGACAAACATGAGAATCATGTATTTGTCGGTCAGAACTATTTTCAGTTGCGTCAGAAAAGGCAGCTTTTTTTCTTCCGTGCCGGACTGCTCCTCTGTCACGCGCTCTTTGGTAAAGTAATATTCAAGGAGCGTCAGCGGCAGGGAAAGGATGGAAAGAACGCTCATCACGAGGATCCATTTGGTCTGATCCACGCCGAGCATCGGCATGACTACCATCGGAAAGATCAATGCCACGATGATGCCGCTCATCATAATGGTGGAAATCTGATTGAATACAGAAAGTCCTCCTCGCTGGATTGTGTTTCGTGTCGAAAGCGGGCACATCAGGTTGTGCGACATATTGTATATAGTATATGCAAAAGAATAGAACAGATTATAGGAAAGCATGACCCAGATGACCTGAACCGTCTCGCCCGCGTTCGGAACGGTGAAAAGCAGAATTCCAGTCAGCGCAACGAGCGGAGCCGAGAGAAGCAGCCAAGGGCGCGCCTTGCCTTGCTTTGTTTTCGTGCGGTCGATGATATAGCCCATAATGACATTTGTGATTGCGTCTATAATTTTGGAGACAAGCGGGAACACAACAAGAAACGCACCGCCCCAGACGGTTGTCAGCTTCAGAACATCGGTATAATAGACGTTCAGATAGGTTGCAAGCACGGCGTTGAGCAGGAGTGCGCCGCAGGGACCGAGCAGATACCCGAGCCATTTTTCTTTGCCTGTGACATTTTGCGAGTGTACGCGGCTGTCAAACAGCTTTGCAGATAGCATTTCGTTTTTCATTTTTCGTCCGCTCCTTTGATTTTATATGATTTGCACATCGCGGCAATTCCGCGGAAAAAGTGACCGTTTCCGAACTGCACGAAGCCCTCCGCAATGTTCCACGGCATGGATTTTCCCGCCGAAAGGGAAAGCGTGCGCACACAGTTGGTATCAAAAATCCGTTGCAGGAAGATAGCGCCCTTGATTCGGTTGTCGCGCTCCGTGCCTCGCGGCATTTTTTTCGCCTTTTTCAGCTGACGCTTTGCGACCCCGCACACGGCGTTATAAAGAATTCTGCCCATAAAGGTCTTTTGGAAGTCGCAGAAGCGGCTTTCCATGGTCAGGGGCAATACGGGCGGCTCTTCGGGAAGCGGTGTACCGAGCAAATCGGCAAATTCGGTGTTCCCGATGCGCGCGGCACCCTTCATTTTTTCGTTTATACCGATGTCATACGGCGATTCCGGCACTTCGCCAACGGTCACCGTCAGCGGTGCGGTCAGGCGGACATCCTCGCTCGATGTACCGACTTCAATTGTATATTCTCCGTTTTCAAGCGTCCATGCGTTCTCTTTGACGTTCCAAAAAGAAAGCTCCGACAAAGCAAATGAGAGGCTGACGGCTTTTTCTTCTCCCGCTTTCAGATATACCTTTGCAAAGGCGCAAAGTTCGCTTTCCGGCTTGAAAACAGCAGAATTTTCATTGTTTTTCACATAAAGCTGGACAACTTCCGCGCCGTCACGGTTGCCTGTATTGCGGACGGTCAGAGTCGCTGTGACGACGCCGTTTTCCTTTGCGACAGTAAGATTTTTGTATTCAAAATCCGTGTAGGACAGTCCGAAGCCGAATGGGAATGCGGTCTTAATCTTCGCCGTTTTTGCAAAGCGGTAGCCGACGAAAACGCTCTCCTTGTAAAACTCGTTTGCTTTTTTACTGTATTCATCGCCGTAAGGAACATCGGCATAACTCTTGTACCAGGTCTCCGCCAGCTTTCCCGACGGATTGGCTTCGCCGAAAATCAGCCTTGCCCCCGCCTCGCCGCCGCATTGCCCCGGCAGATAAAGGTTCAGAATCGCGTTGACACCGTCTGCAAACGGAAGCTCCACTGGCGAACCGCCCGAAAGCACGACAACAATCTTTTTGCCCGTTGTCATCAAAGCGTTGACCAGTTCCAACTGATCGTCCGGAAGACGCATATGCACTCTGTCTCCGCCCTCACTTTCGGCAAGGTCGGTAAGTCCGAGATAGAGAAGAACGGTATCATATTTTTCCGCAAGCGCAACCGCTTCCGCAATCGGTTCGCCTTCCGCGGGGTCGACACCCGCGCTGTACCCGCGCGCATACCCGTATTTTATCCCGCGCACGTCAAAGGCATCTTTGTGCGAAACAACCTTTGTCGGCGAGATCATCGAACTGCCCGAGCCCTGATAGCGCATTTTTTCAAACAGCTCGCCGATGACGCAAAGCGGCTTTGTGCCGTCCAGCGGAAGCGTGCCGTCGTTCTTCATCAGCACCGCGCTGTCCGCCGCGACCTCTGCGGCAAGTTCCGCATGACCGTCACGGTCAAAGGATTCCGTTTTTGACGCGGTTGCGAACCTCTCCGTTGCCGCAAGGATGCGGGTTACGTATGCATTGGCTTCGTCATCGGAAAGACTGCCATCCGAAAGTGCGTCATAGACTTTCTTCAGGCTGACCGCCGTATCGCCCGGCATTTCCAAGTCCTCTCCGGCGCGGTTTCCGGCAATGCGGTCATGCGTGCCGCCCCAGTCGCTCATCACGATCCCGTCAAAGCCCCACTCCGTGCGGAGAACATCGGTCAGAAGCCATTTGTTTTCGGATGCGAACGTGCCGTTGATCCGGTTATAGGACGACATGACCGCTCCCGGCTTTCCTTCCTTCACAGCTGTTTCAAACGGTTTCAGATAAATCTCCCGCATTGCCCGTTCGTCCGCAACGGAGTTGCCGACAAAGCGGAAGTTTTCCTGATTGTTGAGCGCAAAGTGCTTCAAACACGCGCTCACGCCCATGGACTGCACACCGCGCACGAACGCCGCGCCGAACTTTCCCGCAAGGAGCGGGTCTTCGCTGTAATATTCAAAATTTCTGCCGCAAAGCGGGTTGCGCTTGATGTTGACACCCGGTCCGAGAAGCACATGCACTCCGTAATACCGGCATTCCTCCCCGATTGCCCGCCCGATCTGTTCGGCATTTTCGGGATTCCAAGAGGATGCTACGCACGCCGCTGTCGGAAATGCGGTCGCAGGTTCGCTTTTGGAAACTCCGTTGTCCCCGCCGCCGATCTGCTTGCGCAGTCCGTGCGGTCCGTCCGCCATAGCAAGTCGCGGAATGCCCAGCCGCGGTGCGCCGCAGGTGTACATAAAATCCGTTCCCTGCAAAAGGGCGGATTTTTCTTTTTTTGTAAGTTCGGAAGCCTTATTTTTCATAGATAGACCCCTCCCGATTTTATTCTGCTACCATTATATCATCCGGCGGCATTTTTGTATTGCATTATTGTATTGATTGTGGTATAATTGTATTGAATCGAGGTGACGGAGATGAAAAACATCGATCTGGAGTATCTGTGTTCGGTGATTGCGGGGCTTTCGGGCATTCCCGTGCGGATTTTTGACGGGGATGTTCTTGTCTATTATTCCTTTGTCGGCAGGCTTCCGCGCGATCCTATGGAAATCTGCAAAAACGAAATTTTTGCCATAGAGAAGAATATCGGTTACTATATGACTGCACAGTTTCAGTATTACGGTGTGGTAAAGTGCGGAAAAACAAGGATTGTAATGGGACCGACAAGACAGGTGACGGTCAGCGATGCGGAACTGCGCTCGCTTGCGTTTCTTGCCGATGTCCCGACCGATGACACCGATGATTTTGTCGCCGGAATGAAAAGCATCGTCCCCATGCCGCTGGAAAGCGTGATGCAGACGCTCTGTGCCGTCAATTACATTCTCAACGGAGAGAAGGTCACGCTTGCCGACCTGACGATTTATGATGAATTGCAAACGGACCTTTCTTCGCAAATGGCAGCTGAAAAAACGGATGCCCCGACAGAGTATCCGACAGATTTGCATAACACGCTGTCCCTCGAACAAACGCTGATGAGCATTATCCGCAAGGGCGATACGGCGGCGCTTTCGGAATGGGCAAAAAATGCGCCTGCGATCAGGGGAGGAGTCATCGCCTTTGACCAGCTGCGCCAGATGAAGAATATGTTTATAGTGTCCGTCACGCTTGCCTCACGCGCCGCTATAAGAGGAGGAATGGATGCGGATGACGCGCTGA
>ULSS01062195.1_pt1 | contig 10764 bp, 14 predicted proteins | sample 1956901 | NCBI WGS metagenome assembly ULSS01 (sample SAMEA4835714, study PRJEB28245) | human gut metagenome | biome: gut microbiome; material: fecal sample | place: Denmark | collected 2008
GCACAAGAACCTCTTCAACCGCGGCCTGCTCTTTCTGAGATAACGGATATATGATCCGCTCACCCGCCTGCTTCGGCAGAACCGCAGTCTCGATCGGGTTGCTCTCACACAAGCCGTTGCGCTGCGCTTCTGTGTAGACTTTATTGTACAGGGTCTTGATGTGCTGAATTGTCGATTTAGAGTATTTGTCTGCTAAGCCATTGAGCATGCTCTGAAAAGCAAACGGCTTTAAATCTCCAAGATTCTCCTGTTCCAATTCCGGGTAATATCGGTTAAAGCGCCGGCGAGCATCGGTATATATGGATATAGTCGATGGCTCAAGTACCGGCTTGGCATAGATTTCAAACCAAATATCCAGCCATTCTCCGATTTTTACCTGCTCATTCATTTTATCTACCTCCAAATCTAAATTGGGGAAATTCCCATTATAGATTGTAGCAAACCAACCAAGGTAACGTCGATTCTGTTATTCGTATTCACCCGCGCGTGGAACTGGGTTCCGTGCTGCACCTGTGGCACAAAGCCAAAGATTGCAAGTAGCAACCTATACTCATCAACCTTCGTCTGTGTCACAGACAGACCGTTTGATGAATCGCCCTTGCGGTGTTCCCAGCTCCTGATCCAGTCTCGGATCGTGTTCAGGATAGTTTCATTCATATCGTATGCCCCTTTCTATTCCTATGTTCTATGCTAACATTATATCACTAGAGCTAGTGATATTCAATTGTGAGTATCACCAAATCTTGTGATGCATATTTGTGTACACCGTCACTAGCTTTTGGGATAGCCCGTAGTATACAATAAATTGCAAAAGGAAGTGATTTTCAATGCCTATCAGCTATTCCAAACTCATCAAGCTATTTGAGGATAAAGGGATTACGAGCTATACAGTTCGCAAGGAGAACATTATCGGACAAGCTTCATGGAAAAAAATCTATGAGGACGGCAATATTGATATGCGTACAGTCGAAAGACTTTGCAAGTATTTCCATTGTCAGCCCGGTGATCTGCTCGAATACGTTGAGGATTGAGACGGAACCCGGTTCCGGAATCGTGCGCACACCCGGTGTGGAACCCGGTTCCGCAAAGTATAGATCGGAGATATGGTGATGAAATATAAAGTTGGTGATTCGGTATTCTTTGTTGAATCGCAAAGAAAGGTGCGCACCGGCGTCGTGATCGGCATTGCAGGTGGACGGTATACGGTGAAGCTGGGATATGAGAGCGCGATACGTCTGCCGGAGATAAGGTACAATAAGTTGCGCAAATTGAAAACAGCATAAAGATAGACACGGCTTGCGGTCTCTGGTAGAATGAAGTTGCTACACAAACATTCGAAAGGAGACGACAAACCATGTCCAACAACATTGTACAATTCAACGAGGAAATAATCAAGGGGCAAATCAAGGAATTGGTTCGTGGCAGCGTGGAGGAGACCCTCAACGAGCTTCTGGAAGCGGAGGCTGAGAAATTGACTCAGGCTGCCCGCTATGAGCGCAGTGAAGCCCGGCAGGGCTACCGCAGCGGTCACTATGACCGAAACCTCACCACCACTTCCGGAGATGTAACGCTTCATGTGCCCCGTCTCAAGGGCATCTCTTTTGAGACTGCCATTATCGAGCGTTACCGCCGCCGGGAGAGCAGCGTGGAGGAAGCCCTAATCGAGATGTACCTGGCAGGTGTATCCGTGCGCCGTGTGGAAGACATTACTGAGGCTCTGTGGGGCAGCAAGGTATCTGCCTCCACCATCAGCGAGCTGAACAAGAAAGCCTATGTCAATATTGAAGCCTGGCGCAACCGTCCCCTGCAAGGCGGCAAGTACCCTTATGTGTATGTGGATGGCATCTATCTCAAGCGAAACTGGGGTGGAGAGTACGAAAATGTTGCTGTTTTGGTGGCGATTGCCGTCAATGAGGATGGCTATCGTGAGGTTTTGGGTGCCGCCGAAGGGATGAAGGAGGACAAAGCCAGCTGGGTCAGCTTCTTCCAGTGGCTTCGGGGTCGGGGACTTGAGGGCGTTAAGCTCATTGTCGGAGACAAGTGTCTGGGGATGCTGGAAGCTGTGGGAGAAGTGTTTCCCGAGGCCAAGTACCAACGTTGTGTGGTTCATTTCTACCGGAATATCTTCTCCGTGGTTCCTAAGTCTAAAGTGAAAAATGTGGCTAAGATGCTCAAGGCGATCCATGCTCAGGAGAGCAAGAAGGCATCCCGGGAGAAGGCCGCCGCAGTGGTTACCGAACTGAAGGCCATGAAGCTGCCAGAGGCTGCAAAGAAAGTAGAGGCTGGAATTGAGGAAACTCTGACCTACTGTGACTTTCCCTCCGAGCATTGGACCAAAATCCGTACAAACAATGTAATTGAGCGGATGAACCGGGAGATCAGACGCAGGACGAGAGTAGTTGGTGCCTTTCCTGACGGAAATTCAGCACTGATGTTGGTCTGCGCCCGACTTCGCCATGTGGCTGGAACCCAGTGGGGTAGCAAGAAATACATGAACATGAAGCATCTGGAAGCCATGGAACAGGAGCCGCTGGTTGGATAAGTAGCAGGCAGGTCCCAAAGGGTCAAGGGCAAGACGAGCGGCGCACCGCCGCCCTTGACCCTTTGCGCCCTGCCTGCTGAAAGGTAACCAAGGGGCGGTTAACCGTCCCCTGTAATAGATTTTTGCCAGAGACCAGAATCAATTTTGCGCATAACTATTGACACTACCCATCTGATTTTCCGAAGTAAGTGATCACTCGGAATCAATTCTGCTATATCCCAAATTGCCATGCTCATCTGACCGTTCTGCCGTCCCATCACGCTCCATTCCTCCCTCTTTTCAATTATGCCATGGAAATGGGGTGTTTGGAACTTTTGTCAACAGGTCCCTTATTCTACCTTATCCTTTGATGTACAGACTCTGACATAAATGAAGTCGAGCGGCGAGAATGGTAAAAAGAACTTGCCAATGAATTTACAACTTATTGGAGAGTTCTTTTTTGCAGGTTTAATTTGTCTTGAGAATTTTAGTAACGGAGTCGTAAATAGAATCCGTAATTTTATTCTGGGGTTGATTACCATCGATGATGATAACTTGCATACCCTCTTTCTGGTACATCTCTATAGCACGATGGAAATTATCGTATACTTTTTTTTGGTGTACAATAAAGTTATTTATGTTAGTTTCTTCATCACTAACAAGAGCATTTTTGAATCCAACTTCGGGTAAAGCAACTTTACGATATTTGCGTATTCTGTCAGCAGTTACTTCTGGAGGCACATCAATGAAAAAATAAAGATTAGGCCATGGCATACTTTGAGTTAAATATTTAATTCGTTCAACGGGAATGCCGTTTAAAGGGCCATAAGACAAAAAAGATAGCACATAACGATCGACAATACCAACGGACTCGTTGCTCATCACTAGTGGTTTAACAATTCGATTACCAAAAAGCACACCTTCAAAGTAGTATAATAGTTCTCGTATTTCAGAAGTACATGTGAAACGATTGGACTTGATACCCTCAAATATATCATCGAAGAAGCCTTCCTTACCCATATCGTATGGTTGGCTTCTGATATTTATTTCTTGTAATCTACGACACAGTTCTTGTACCTGCGATGTTTTACCAACTCCGTCTGTACCGTCAAACGCTATGAACATATCCAGCCTCCTCAAAAGGAATGTACTTGTATTCTATTTTTGCTTCATTAAATAAATCACGAAAGACTTCTTCAGAGTACATACTACCGAACACACAACGTTTGATATTTGCGTTGACAATCATCTTAGCACATAATACACAAGGAGAATGTGTACAATACAATGTGGCACCACTAATTGCGGTTCCGTGAACTGCTGCTTGTATTATGGCATTTTGCTCCGCATGGACTGCTCTACATATTTCATGATGTTCCCCTGAGGAAATCCCATTTAGATTGCGTAAGCAACCTAAATCTAGGCAATCTCGAACGCCTTTACAAGCTCCATTGTAACCGGTAGCTAAAACTTGGTTATTAGAGACAATAACTGCTCCTACATGTCTTCTTACGCACGTGGACCTTTCAGAAGCTAAAAAAGCCATTTTTAAAAAATATATGTCCCAAGGTATTCTATTATTTGACATTATTATATTAATGCACCCCTTTCTGAAATTATATGTTCTTTTTCCCAACGTTTAAATTCTTTGTACTCTTCGTCTGATTCTATCTGGTAATGATAATAATGCTTAGTAAATTCACCACATGAACTACCTATTTCCCGGCCTGGCGGCTCGTATGCAACAACATTAATTGTGGGGACAGCTTGTTTTATGGTGTTTAACCACAGAGCTAGATTGTCACTTCTTTCCATGGAACCAATAGGGTTAAATAAAATGAATTTTAATTGTATTAGATGCTTTTTAAGGAGTGATACAAGTTGCGCTAAATGAGCCTGACTATCATTTACATTTTTAATGTATAGTGAATTTCGACAGGATCTTGAACCGAGTGTGTTTCCGCAAACCTGTACATGACGGAATTATTCTCCTTCATATATGCTCTATAATCACATAATAATTGAAGTGCCTCCTCTACACTTACAGAAGTACCTGGTAGCAAATTAAAACGTTCTGACGAAAACGGGCTATGTAATGAAAAATGGACCTTTAGAGGCATACCAATATCAACAAGTTCTTTTAATGGTTGAATGTTTTTGTAAGGAAAAATGGTTGAAATTGCATATCCCACTTTTTTGTAACCTGTATTGGCCTTAAATTGCGCTTCATTTAAAAATAACTCTTTTACTAAACTGAGATTTAGTAAGGGCTCACCAACCCCCATAAATGAAATAAGACAATTTTCTTTAGTTGTTCGACGAACACATGTATTGCTTGGGAGAATAGACTTTGCATAGTTCAGGAAAACTGTTTTTGTAAGAGCTTCGATAAAATCTTCATATTGAATTGGAACCATTCGTTTTTCTAAACGATTATTGGTTAGGTGACACATCTTGCATCCCAAACTGCAAAAATGATGCGTTGGAACACAGAATACATCTGTATTTTCTTTGTTTGGCACTAAAGTCATTTCAATAATCTCGTTGCTGTCTATGCTCTTGTACACATTTTTTAGCGTTCCGTCTTGGCGATCTTTGAATATTCCAAGTTCGGCAAGTTTGTTTTTATTCATAATGTTCCTTCCTTTATTCTATTTGGTAATATAATATATTATAACTGATTTTTAATGATAATTCAATATGCTAATAAACAAAAAATAAGGGGGGGATAATTTGGATATACTCATGATTATTCGGAATCTAAGTATAACAAGAATTTAGTTATTAATACTCAATTGCCTACAGCATATAGATTCCTCCATTCAATTCTATTATGTCGTGATGGAGAGAATCTTTATACGTCTTTTCATAGAAATTATTGAGGCTGAAACTCTCCCCACGGTTATTCTTTAATGTAATTGAAGGACATTTCTTTGTTATAAAATACAGATTGCAACGTTCAATCAATTTCTTTGCTAAACTTCCCAGAAAATTCGCCACTGAATTTCAACATGGCACCTTGAACTTCTGTAACCGTCACCTCCTCCAACGCCTAATATTGGGAAAAGGAAGTAAAAAAATACTCTCGTAGAAACACACGGAAGTCGTGGAAACTCCCATGGGAGGAAGTGAGAAAAGTTGGGGAGTGTAAAACATAATAATTTTGTGCATACTGCATTCTATTCTACAGCTTTTGTTTTTCAAGTAAGGCCTAGAGTTCTGCAAAATATAAACTTTTCGTTATCTTGTTCAGCGATGTATATATTTACCAACAAATCTCGAATACTTCCCCGATGCCAAGGCTTCTCCTATTAAGTGAATCAGACCTAAATACTGATTTATCATCTGCGGTGATAGTGATGTAAATTCAAGCTCAACTTCATAATCCACATATCCAAGATACTCATTTTTATCCAGGGATAAGACACCTTCAGGTAACACAAAATCACTTCGATTCGTTGCCAAACTGCCCAAAAGATTATAGTTGCAGTCAGGTAATCCGCATCTTCTTATATCTTCCTTGCTCAGGCTCTTAGGGATACTATTTATTGGATAATTTTTCTCTTCACAGATGCGAGCTTGCCTAATATATTTCTTATTGAACTTGTAATCAAGTTGTAAACTTTTGCCCTTCTTTCGAATTCGTAATGTTTCATGCCTGTGGTATAACGACAGTTCCTCTGTGTCATAATAATAATTAGTCTGAATATAACTTTGGCAAGTAAATTGCTTTGACATCTCAGATATCAGACGCTCATATTCTTCCTTGGAAATTAGCGCCTTGTATTCAATTTCTTTTGACATATCGCCCCTCCTTGCAAGCTATACAGATCTCTGGTTATCTTGGTACGCAATCTCCACAATATCCTCAATATCGGGTTCCCGGACAAAGATATTTTGCGGCTCATACGCATTCAGGAGCCTGGTGATAGAAGCTTTTACTGCGCTTCGGCCTAAAAGCTTTACTTCTAGGGCGTTTTCATCTCGTTTGGAAAAACTCAGTCCTTCCATATCCTGCCAGGTAGGAGCATTACCTTCAAATTCCAACCGAATCACTATCTCACGCTCATATTGGTTTCGGAAAGATTCCAGCGTCCCATCAAACAGCTTTATTCCTTCATTTATCATAATCAACCGATTACATACCGCCTCGATATCGTCCATATCGTGGGTGGTCAGCATCACGGTAGTGCCCTTTTCTTTGTTGATCGCTTTAATAGCTTGGCGCAGCACTTTCTTGCTGACAACGTCCAGTCCGATGGTGGGCTCGTCCAGGTAAAGCACCGCGGGATCGTGCAGCAAAGCCACTGCGATGTTGGCTTTCATTTTTTGTCCTAGGCTCAGCTGACGGACCGGCTGATCCAGAAATCCTCCCATGTCCAAAAGTTCCGTGAACAGGTCACAATTTTTCCGAAATGTCTCGTGGGGAATGTCGTACAAGCTTTCGTAAAGGTCGAAGGTATCTGAAACGGGAAGGTCCCAGTAAAGCTGGGAACGTTGGCCAAACACCACGCCAATTCTCTTAGCGTTCTCCCGGCGGCGTTCATAGGGGACAATCCCACCCACCTGTACTGTTCCGCTGGTGGGGATGAGAATACCGGAAAGCATCTTGAGAGTGGTGGATTTGCCCGCTCCATTGGGGCCGATGCATCCCACAATCTCTCCTTTTTCCACGGAAAAATTAACATGGCGTACGGCCTCTTTTACCGTGTACTCCCGGTGAAATAAGGATTTGATGGCGCCGCATATTCCTTTTCCAGTTTTGGCAATACGATATTCCTTGCACAAATCCTTGACTTCTATGTAAGACATGTCTTTCCCTCCATTTTAGGAGCCAGTGCTCTTATAATGCTTTAGTCCCCAATTCCATAACAAAACGCTTAAGGCAAAGCATACCACTCCAACCACCGGCGTTAAATACGGTAAAATAGCTGGTAGCCCTTCTGGGGATGCCTTCCCCAACAAAAATGACGCTGGGTAGAAATTGATAAAGGCAAAGGGAAGGATAAAGGTTAAGAGAAGCTGAATTGCCTTTGGGTAAATGGTGATGGGGTAGTTTATGAAATCTTTGATGTTAAAAAGCAAGAAATCAATGATAGGGTTTTCATTGACTGTAAAGAAGCTCATCACTGAGCTAGCCACTAAAGCCGCTGCTTGGACGAAAATCGCTCCAATTACCATGAAAATCATCCCGGCAATATTCCAGAATGAAGGATGAAAGCCCGATGTAATCAAGGCGTAAATAATAATGGCTACTGATAATGCAAAATGACTTACATAACCTGGATTGATCCCGGTAAAGATTTCATGGGCAAAGGGGTTTAGGGGTTTAATCAATGCTGCGTCAAACTCACCAGAGCGGATTCTACTGCTTAAGAATGTGGTAGGATTAAAGAAAAATGTTGCTGCAATGCAATAGGAAAGGACCGCTAAACCATACAACAACAGCACCTCACTGGGGGTCCATCCTTCTAGATTCTCAAATCGCGTAGTCAAAATGAAAAGCGTGGCAAACGTAGCGCCATATCCCAGCCATTGGCCAACGATTCCAGCGAAATATGTGCTGCGGTATGCGGTGGCTGTACGAAATGTCACCCGGAAAAAAGCTCCCAGCAATTTCATGTATTTTTTCATGGTCAGCCTCCATTCACCGTCAAGCCCCGCACCGCATTCCGCCACATAAAGCGGCTTAACACGTTCAGAACCACCAGCCATGCCAACGCGATTAGCAAACAGAACACTGTCTGCTCTGCCGTGACGCGTCCCAGCAAAATGTTAATGGGCTCAAACGTAATATAACGAAAGGGAAAGAAATAGCTCATCCCTTGCAAAAACGCCGGATAGAACCACAGGGGCACTGCCGTACCACCGAAAAATTTCGTCAAAGCGCTAATGTACCAGCTTAAGAACCAGCAGCGCTGGATGCGGAAAGCTAACAGGCCAAAAACATATGTCAGCTCAAACATGACGAGAATGCCCAATACCAGCGCAAACAAAAAAGGAATTACCATGGCAACAGAAACGGACGCGCCGCTACTTACCCCCAAAATCACCGCGCCAATTGCGACAATAGGTAAAACACGGATAAGTACACTATAGGAATTTCTCCCAAGTATATTTGCCAGCAAATAATACTTATAGGACATAGGACGCAACAGTTCCATAGCAATGGAGCCATCCACCATGGCGGCTTCTATGGTGGACGAAATATTGGCGTTTGTAAAGGTAGATACAAATGTGTTTATAAGGACAAAGAAAATCATATCTGAAAAGCTCGTCCCATCATACAACTCAGTCCCAAGCAGCGCCCACCAAAGGCATACCTGAATTCCAAATGACAAAACAGTGCTTGCCATTCCACTTAACGCAACGGAGCGATACATCATTTGTGACTTGAACGCCTTTTCGAACACGATGATGTATTTTCTCAACCGTACCACCTTACTTTTCCTTTATTTGCTATAGTCAACGCATTCAATAAAATGATCTACTGTTCCCTGGTCAATCAAAATATCTTCCTCATCTCCGGCTATTGCAAATACAAATTTTACCTCCAAGAGAAGCACATCAAGAGGAAAAAACAGTTGGTCTTTAAAAAAAGAAAAATAGACTCGAGTTATATCGCCTTCTTGAACTGATGTGATGTGTGCAGGAATTTTGGCTTCTGCTTCCATTATGCGAGCGTACTCTTCTCCCGAATAAAAGCCAACGCACTGTTCGCCATCTACATAAGTATCCCAATCGACTGTCTCTAGATCTTCAATTTCTGGAGAATGACACTTTAAATAAATCGTCGGAGAATTAATATCACTATTATACCATGTAACATCAATATTACATCTGTTTTTATCGAAAATTTCTCTGCACGCTTGTTCAATATTGACCTCAACGATAAATTCTCTTTCTCGGCGGAAAAATCGGTAGTTTGCATGAATACCAGCTTCATTTCGGTATGGACATAAAACTGTTGATTCATTTGGAAACAGAAAGATCCTTTTCAAATAATCCGGATTTTTCTTGGAATAAAGCACCGCTCGGTAGGATTTATTCCACTGGTATGTAGAAAAATCTCTATCAAACATACTATATGACATATCCGCTCTTGGCCTGTTTTCGACAAGCCCGTAATTTGTAGGTTTAAACCTGTCTGCTCCGTAATAGAAGAATTTTTGCTCATATTGGCAATACTTCCTCTCAATTAGTGAAAGCACTTCATCTACTTGTTCGCCCACTGCACTAAATAGTTCTTTTACACTGTGAAGGACTGCAGCAACCTGATGCGTAACCTTCATGTCTTCTGCTGCATCCAAAACAGCTTGCCAAGAAATATTAACATACTTAATGGCGTACGCAACATCATAATAGTCCCTCAACCGGCAGTTCTGAAAAACCGGAAAACACTCATTATTGATAAATGCATTTAATATCAAGTGAAGTATTTCATAGTTATCCTCTAAAACATTCAATGTTAAACCATTGATCACTTTTTGTGTGATATGTGGCCACCATAATTCAAATGAGTTTGTAGCAGAAGTCCTCTTTTTAATTTCAACAAAAATTTTTTCTCCACTTATGTATCGATATAAACCTATTTCATGATGATGTACACCATAATAAATAAGAGGGGACTTTATTTTATTAGCCTCAGTCCGAACATAACCATTTGAAATAAGCAGATTAAAAAATTTCTCGAAATCTTCCTCTCTTACTATTATGTCAATATCACCAATCCCGCGTTTGTACGGTTCAGAGTAGAGCAGTTCTGATAATGCTACTCCTTTTACCACACAATAATTAATTTTGTTACTAGATAAGCAACTTACCAAGTATGTCAATTCAGACCAGCACAACATTGCTCTTTTTTTATATGCTTTGTCGGATATGGATGCAACCATATCTGCAGAAAATAATTGCGAAAGAAAATTTGGATCTTGTAAAATAGTAAACATTTTATGAGTCTTAAGTAGTCCCACAAAAGATAACAAGCTGTTTTTCGACAACTTGCCTAGCGGACAAGGAACTAGATTGGTTGAATTATATTGTAAATATTTATTGCATACGTCCAAAACCATCAAATAATCAATGCTGTACAATGTTGCCGCCTCCGTTTTTTTAAATTTTATACACATTCAATCAATTTTTTCAATTATATCTTATCTTGTAGAGAAAGTCAAGATTTTATTTATTACTAATAATTTTTAGGTGTAGGAGTACAATACATCTTGGACAATTGAAGAAAAAGG
>ULSS01002011.1_pt1 | contig 10723 bp, 10 predicted proteins | sample 1956901 | NCBI WGS metagenome assembly ULSS01 (sample SAMEA4835714, study PRJEB28245) | human gut metagenome | biome: gut microbiome; material: fecal sample | place: Denmark | collected 2008
GACTACACGGCCCATTAATTTCTAAAACTTTTAAGGAGAAAACGAAAATGAAAAAGTTCTCTAAAATAATCGCACTTGCACTCGCGGTAGTGCTCGCATTCAGCCTCGCGGCATGCTCCGGCTCCAATAACGGCGGCGACAACGCCTCCGACAAGGTCATCAAGATCGCAGTTCCCAACGACACAACCAACGAAGCCCGCGCACTGCTCCTCCTCCAGGAGGCCGGCATCATCAAGCTCAAGGACGGCGCAGGCATCACCGCAACCAAGAACGACATCGCAGAGAACCCGTACAATGTTGAGATCGTTGAGGCCGAGGCCGCAGCGATCCCCCAGCTTCTTCCCGACGTTGACTACGCAGTCATCAACAGCAACTATGCAATAAACGCAGGCCTCAACCCCGTTAAGGACTCCCTGTTCAAGGAAGGCTCCTCCTCGGCATACGGCAACATCCTCGCAGTCAAGGAAGGCAACGAAAACACCGACGCAGTCAAGGCGCTCAAGGCAGCTCTCGAAAGCAAGCAGGTAGCAGACTTCATCAACGAGAAGTACAACGGCAGCGTAGTTTCCACCGTAGACAACCTCACCGACGGCTTCGACAGCAGCGTTGACTACGCAGCTCTCGCAGGCACCACCATCTCCGTTGCAGCATCCCCCACTCCGCACGCAGAGATCCTTGAGATCGCAAAGCAGATCCTCGCAGAGAAGGACATCACCCTCGACATCCAGACCTACAACGATTACGTCGTTCCCAACAACGTCGTTGAAGACGGCACCGTTCTGGCAAACTACTTCCAGCACTCTCCCTACCTCGATGACTTCAACGCCGAGCAGGGCACACACATCGTCTCCGTGGCTTCCATCCACGTCGAGCCCATGGGTCTGTACGGCGGCACCCAGACCACTCTGGACGCAGTCTCCGGCAAGTAATTAATATTAAATAGCAGCCGGCAGGGTCAAGCTCCCTGTCGGCTACATCAGAGAGAGGGAAACGACAGTGATCGAACTAAAAAACGTCAGCAAGACCTTTGACTCCGGAACCGGCGAGGTTGACGCGCTCAAAAACGTCACGCTCACCATAAACGACGGAGACATATACGGAATAATAGGCATGTCCGGCGCAGGAAAGAGCACGCTCGTGCGATGCATAAACCTGCTCGAAAAGCCCTCGAGCGGCGAGATAATCGTAAACGGCGAGAGGCTTGACACAATGAGCCCGGCTCAGCTTCGCGCGGCAAGACGCAACATAACGATGATCTTCCAGCACTTCAATCTGCTCATGCAGCGCACATGCCTGAAGAATATCTGCTTCCCGATGGAGCTTGCAGGCGTCAAAAAGGCCGAGGCCGAAAAACGCGCAAGAGAGCTTCTTGAGCTTGTCGGTCTTCCCGACAAGGCAAACGCCTATCCCGCTCAGCTCTCCGGCGGCCAGCAGCAGCGCATAGCCATTGCCCGCGCGCTCGCCACCGACCCCAAGGTTTTGCTGTGCGACGAGGCCACCAGCGCCCTCGACCCGAAAACGACACGTCAGATCCTTGAACTGATAAAGGACATAAACCGGAAGCTCGGCATAACGGTCGTCATCATCACCCACCAGATGAGTGTTGTCAAAGAGGTGTGCAACCACGTTGCCATCCTCGATGACGGCGAGGTTGCCGAGGAGGGCCTTGTCGCCGCGGTGTTCGCCGCACCCAAGTCCCCTGCCGGACGTAGGCTCGTGTTCCCCGGCGGAGTTGACGAAATGGTCTCCGACCCCAAAGCCGAGCGCCGCGTAAGGCTCATTTTCCGCGACAGTCAGACCACGGCCATCCCTCTTGTCGCGCGCCTTGCATCCGAGGAGAACATCTTCTGCAACATCATTTCCGCATCGACGCAGAAGCTCTCCGAGGAGGTCTACGGCAGCCTTCTGATAGGCATCCCCAGCGCCCATTTTGACAGAGCGCTGAAATTCATTTCATCCGTTGCAAACGTCACGGCAGAGGAGGTGGACGGCAATGTACAGTAATCTGTTTTCCGAAAAGTCCGTTCAGGATCTTATCTCGATACTGCCCAGTCTGCCGACCGCTCTGTGGGAGACGTTTTACGTCACCGTTCTGAGCACCGCGCTTTCCCTCGTGATCGGGCTTCCGCTCGGCGTTCTGCTCGTCACCGGCGAAAAGGACGGCGTTCTGCCGCTGCCGGGCTGGCTGATGCACCTGCTGAACATCATAATAAACCTTCTGCGCTCGATCCCCTTCCTTATATTAATGATCATGGTTCTTCCTCTCTCCAGAGCGCTCATAGGCACCGCCGTCGGCACGACGGCGACGATCGTTCCGCTGGTCGCCGCGGCATTCCCCTTCGTCGCGCGCCTTGTTGAGAGCAGCCTGCGCGAGCTTGACGGCAACATCATCGAGGCCGCACAGAGCATGGGCGCATCGCCTTTGCAGATCATCTGCAAGGTCATGATCCCCGAAAGCGTCCCCTCGCTTATCCAGAACGTCACCATCGCACTGACGACCATCCTCAGCTACTCGGCAATGAGCGGCATCATCGGCGGCGGCGGCCTCGGCAAGATCGCCATCGACTACGGCTACTATCGCTACAAGTACCTCATCATGGTCGTTGCGGTTATCATCCTCATCCTGCTCGTCCAGTTCTTCCAGAGCCTCGGAACATATCTGGCAAAGAAGAGCGACAAGCGGCTTAAATAAAAATTCTCTCTTATTATATAATGTATAATGAACAGTCCCGAAAGGACTGTTCATTTTTTAGGCAAATCGCGTCTAATGCTTGATTTTAGGACTGACAACTGATATTGTCTATGTTAAATAAAGTTACTTTATTGTAGATTTAGTTTGAGTAAAAGTCGATGCAAGGGTGGTTATATGAAGAATACATTCAAAATATTCTTTTCCGACATCAAAAGCCTCTCCAGGCACTTCTTTGCAGTCCTCGTCGTGATCGCCATAATGATCATACCGGCACTGTATGCGTGGGTAAACATCTACGCAAACTCAGATCCTTACGGAAACACGGGCAACATAAGCGTTGCCGTCGCTTCCGACGATCAGGGCTATGAAGGCCAGAACATGGGTGAGAGCGTACTCGAAGGCCTGAAGGACAACAAGTCGATAAACTGGGTGTTTACCGGCAGCACCGATAAGGCCATCAAGGGTGTTGAAAGCGGCAAATATTACGCCGCCATCGTCATAGGCGAAAATTTCAGCCGCAACATGTATGATCTCAAAAGCGCGCTGACCGACAACGAAAGCAACGTTACATATTACAAAAACGCGAAAACGAACGCCATTGCCGTGAAGATCACCGACACGGCGGCCGAAACGGTTCAGAATAACGTTAAGGTGCAGTACCTCAAGGTGCTGTTCCAGACCGTTTTCACCAAGGGTCAGGAGCTTGGCGAGGACATTGACGAGGAGCAGGCGGTGAACGCCGTTATCGCGCAGCTTACCGACCTGAGCAAGAGCCTGCGCCATTACAGCGACTCGGTCGGCCGCTTCGTCAGCGACAGCTCGTCGATATCCTATGTTCTCTCGGGCATAGGCAGCAGCACGGCAAACGCCTCGGCTGCGCTCTCGGGCAGTCAGGCGACGCTAAACTCCGCGCAGGCGGCAGTTAGCAATGCGCAGACCTCGATAGATCAGCTCGCCAACGGACTTGACGGCAAGCTCGCAGAGCTTGAGGCCGATCTTGACGCTGTGACGGACGCGCTGAACAAGCTCGCCTCCAGCGAGGTCATAAACGGCAGCATCGAGCTGCACAATCAGATGGTCGATAACGCGAAAAACGCGGCGGCCAAGCTCCAGACGCATCTTGAAGCGCTGCGCGCCATCCTTCCGGAAAACAGCGCGCTGAGCGGAACGGCATACGTTGCCAACACGCTTGACGCGCTCATCGAGCGCACAAAGCAGATGCAGAACCAGCTCGACCTGCTTTATAACGACGCAAGCTTCGTCGAGGATGCGGCGAACATCACCGGCGCGTGCGCCGACACGGTCTCGCTCATGCGCTCGATGATAACAAACCAGCTTAAAACCGGCATCGACATGATGCTCACCAATCTCTCGAGCACGCTGAACATGATGAGCCCGCTCATCTCGAGCCTCGGCATAACGCTTGACGATATCGCGCCCGTTGTCGAGTCGGCAGGCGATACGCTTTCGTACGTCTCCTCGGCAATGACAAGACTCCAGTCGCTTATGACCCGCGTTGCAGACGCCTGCGACCAGCTTCTCGTCAAAATAAACGAGGGTACGGCAGACGAGCGGCTCCAGACGCTCATAACCGTCCTCAACGGCAACGCGGAAAAATACGCGGAGTTTCTCTCCTCGCCGGTGAGCGTGACGGAGGAGACCATCTATCCCGTCGCAAGCTACGGCGACGCAATGACGCCGTTCTATTCCGCGCTGGCCATCTGGGTCGGCGGCGTTATCCTCACCGCGATACTCAAGGTCGAGGCCGAGCCTAAGGGTCTGCGCAACGTGACCGAAGGCCAGAAATACTGGGGCAAGTTCATCCTGTTCTTCGTCCTCGGTCAGATACAGACCGCGGTCATCGTTTTGGGCGATATATATCTGCTCGGCTGCCAGTGTCAGGAGCCGGTCATGTTCTGGGTGGCGTCGGCAATAACGAGCTTTGCCTTTACGGCGGTGATCTATTCGCTGGCGCTGGCGTTCGGCGATATCGGCAAGGCGATCGTGATCGTCATCGTCGTCATGCAGGTCGCAGGCTCCTCCGGCTCCTACCCGATCGAGATCCTGCCGGATATATTCAGCAAGATCTATCTCTTCTTCCCCTTCCCGTACGCCATAAACGCAATGCGCGAGGCGATATGCGGCATGTATCAATGGGACTACTGGATCTATCTCGGCGAGCTTATGATATTCGCCGTCGGCGGCATACTCATCGGCCTTGTGCTGAGAAAGCCGTTTATAAAGCTCAACCGCTTCGTCGAGCACGAAGTGGAGAAATCGGGGGTGCTGTGATATGGCGAAGAAACTCAATGTCCGCGTCCGCGAAAACAGCACCGATGTGCTTTACGGCAAGCTGCTTATGTACGCCGAGCAGGTGCATCAGGGCAACAAGCGCCGCATAAGGCACGGCCTTGTGAGCCTTATAGTGATCCCGATCGTTCTCATGGTCGTTCTTCTTCTGACAGAAAGCTCGCGCATAGTGTTCCTGCTTATCTGGATCGCGTGCATGTTCGTCGTTGCGGCGTTTTTGCTGTACGTCGCTTATTCCGACTGGATGCTGCAAACCACGATAAACGAACTGTCGCGCGATGAGCTGGGCGAGCTGGACAGCCTCATAACCGTCAAGCAGCCGCGCAGCCTTAAGCTGCTCAAAAAGCTTGAAGAGGAGGTGACGAAGTGAAAAATATCTTCGCAATATGCAGAAACGATCTGCGCAGAATATCTTCAAACGTCGTCGCCATAGTCCTCATCCTCGGACTTGCCGTTGTTCCGTGCCTGTATGCGTGGTTCAACATCTTCTCAAACTGGGACCCCTACGGCCCGGACGCGACCTCGCGCATAAAGGTCGCCGTCGCGTCGGAGGACTCCGGCGCCTCGGTGCTGGGACTTAAAATCAACATCGGCTCGCAGGTCATATCCGCGCTCGAGGCAAACGACACCATCGGCTGGCAGTTTGTTGACACGAAGCAGGAAGCACTCGACCTTGTTTACAGCGGCGACTGCTACGCAGCTCTCGTCGTGCCCGATGATTTTACCGCAAACGTCACAAGCTTTCTAAGCGGAGACATCACCAATCCCGATATCATTTTCTATCAGAACGACAAGAAAAACGCCATCGCGCCGAAGATAACCGGCAAGGCCAAGACCGCCGTTCAGGAGCAGGTAAACGCCACCTTCGTTCAGACGATATCCGACGATATCGCGTCGCTGATCTCCGTTGCCAACGCAAACGGCATCTCGGCCGAGGATCTTCTCAACGATCTGAGCAAGGACATAAACGACCTGAGCACCAAGCTTTCCGACTGCTGCGCGGCTTTGAGCGCGGCAAACGGACTGACAAACTCCGCGCGAAACCTTATAAACGTTTCGGTGAAGCTGTGCAACAGCACCTCGGCAAGCCTTGAGCAGTCAAAGGCTCTGCTGGACAAAACCGGCGACGACGCTGCAACGATAAATAACCGCATCGACACGACGGTGCAGAGCGTGACCACCGCGCTCGCGCAGGCAGACTCCAACCTCGCTGCCATTCAGGCAAGCCTCGAGGACGCCTTTTCCGACATAAACCGCTATAACGACTACGTTTCCACCGGCCTTGCGGCCGACGTCGCCATGCTCGATGCGTTCAGCACCAATTGCAGCGATATGGCGCAGTCGTTCACGTCCATCGGCTTTGACGCCGCGGCAGCCCAGATGAACGCGCTTGCCGCAAAGCTCAAAGCCCTCAGCTCCGCTCTGTCGAGCCTCAAGGAGGCAAACGATGACAGCTGGGCCGGCATCCGCGAGCAGCAGGCCGCGCTCATCGACCAGATCACCTCCGCACGCGAGACGATCAGCAATCTCTCGGCAAGCGTCAACAGCGAGCTTTCGCCGAAGCTGCACGAGGCGCTGAACAAGGCTCAGGGCGCATCGTCGTCCGTCAGCTCCGTGCTCGGCAAGCTGCAAAGCTCGACGAGCGCACTCAGCGGAACGCTCAACTCCTACCTCGGCTCCATCGGAACGATGCAGACCGGCTTTGCCGACACGCAGAAGGCCATTGAGGGCGCGCAGGCCGAGCTGAAGGTCGTTTCCGAGTTCGTATCCGCCCTTGCGGGCAGCAATCTGCTCGCCGAGGTCTCGGATACGCTCGAGAGCGAGGGCGACCTTGTCGGCAATTATCTCGCCTCGCCCATAAAGATGGACACCGTCATTAAATTCGACATCAAAACCTACGGCTCGGCAATGGCTCCGTTCTACACCGTGCTTGCCCAGTGGGTCGGCGCGCTGCTGAGCGCCGTGTTCCTCAAGGTCAAGATCCGCAAGGAGCATGAGCCGGCAAATCTGCGTCTGCACGAAAGATTTTTCGGCAGATACGGTCTGTTCTTCCTCGTAGCCATCGGTCAGGCGATCATAGTTTCGCTCGGCGATCTGTTCTATGTCCAGATCCAGTGCGTCGCACCGTGGCGGTTTATACTCGCATCCGTGGTGACGGGACTTTGCTTCTCACTCATAAACTACGCGCTTGTTTTTGCGCTTGATAACATAGGCATGGCGATCTCCGTTATCGTCATGGTCTTGCAGGTCGGCGGCTCCGGCGGAACGTACCCCGTCGAGGTGCTGCCGGAGATATTCCGCAAGATGTATGACTTCATGCCGTTTAAATATGCAATGAACGCAATGCGCGAGACCATCGGAGGTATGTACGGCGATGTGTATCTGCACAACATTGTTGTCCTCCTGTGTATATGCGTCGGTTCGATCATTCTCGGACTTGCGCTGTACTATCCCTGCCTTGGTCTGAACCGCTTAATTGAATCAAGTAAAAGAAAGAGTGAGATTATGCTATGATCATCGATTTCAAAGCGCATGTTATGCCCGGCATGGACAAAACCTGCAAAAACCGGATCGACACTATTCGCCGCCTTATGGCGGCGAAGGATGCCGGGGTCGATCTGATCGTCGCCGCGCCCGTTTACGATCCCGACGAGTGCAGCGTCGAGGAATTTCTTGACCGCCGCCGCCAGAGCGAGGATATCCTCGGCAGTCTCATGAACGATGAGCTTCCCGAGGTCATGACGGCCGCGATGGTCAAATTCAGCGATAAGCTTCTGACAGCCGACGAGCTGGATAAGCTCTGCTTCGGCGACAGGTGCTTTATCCTGAACATGAGGGACACAACATGGGACGACACCACCGAGGCCGTGCTGCGCAGGCTCACGGGAAGGCTGTGCATGAACGTCATTCTTGCCGACGCGAGCGAGGATGTGCTCAAAAACAGCGATAAGCTCCAGCAGCTCGGAGTCCACGTCATGCTCGATCTCGAGGAGATCCACCACAAAAAACAGATCCGCGCCTATCTTCCGCTGATCGGAAGCGGCCTTATCTGCGCCATCGGCAGCGACTGGGGTTCGGAGGCGCCCTACCGTTTCCTGCGCAAGACCAAAAGGCGTATGGACGAAGCGTTTGACACCGTTATGGCAGCGTCCGCGCACCTGCTCGGCCGATAACGCCACAGCACGCAAAGAAATAGAGACGATTTTACCCCCGGCGGATCCCGCCGGGGGTAAGATCATGTGTGGGTGTGTGATGCGGTTTATCCGCGGCGGTCCGGGTAAAAGAAAATCCCGAAGCTCAAAAGCTTCGGGATCAACTATGGTGGACGATACAAGACTCGAACTTGCGGAGGCCTGCCGCTTTGCGCCCGGCATCCGCCGCCTGTTCCGCTTGAGCAGGCTCAAGCTCGAATTCGGTCACAAGCTTCGAGTCCTGCTGCCTAAAGAGAAAAAAGAAAACCTACAGCTCAACAGAACTGTAGGCTTTTGGTGGACGATACAAGACTCGAACTTGTGATAAAACCACTAAAACTATTGAAAAATCAGTTCTTTTTTAAATTGTCGTATTTTTTGTCGTATTTTTTATGATTGCGGCCTCGAATGCTGCATCTATTTTCTTGTCAGCTTCTATGCGACTTTCGGTGAAAACATGCGTGTAAACTTTTTTCATAACGTCGTCTGTTTTCCAGCCGCCGCGCTGCTGCATAATAGGATCGGGGATACGCATATCGGCCATCAAGGAGGCGTTAAGGTGTCGAAGGTCATGAAAACGCATTGTGTGTAATCCGTTTTGACGCAGCACGCGCTGAAAACGCTGATTAATTGCATGGGCACTGCGCGTTTCTATTATATCACCATCCACATTATTAATTAACTCGGCAATATATTTTGGAATATTAAATGCGCGAGGGCGTTCCTCTTCCTTTGCACCTGCTTTTCTGACGGGCTTCCCCTTGATATCTACCACAGTTTCTATTATGTATAACTGCCCGTCGCGGATTGATTTGGATTTAGTGATCCCTCGAATTTCGCTTACTGACAACGATAGCCACATTGCAAGCATTACGGGGAGTTCTATATCTGTGCCGATAACAGCAGCGCATATATCGTCAATCGACAGTAGGAAACGAAATGATCGCTGTATTTCAGCGGGAGCGACAGTGACATCAAGGTCTTTGCGATATACGCGCAGCACGGACTTTACTAAATTTAACGCATCATTTACTGTCTTTTTAGATAATGTCCCGCCTTTTCGTGACGGCTTTGCAAGCTCAAGATCAAATGCCTCGTCAATCGTTTCGTTGGTTATCTCAGATAGCTTTAAAGGCATTATGGTTTGAAAACGATTATCTCTGATATATTCATATTGTTCCTTGCTTTTGCCCTTTAGACGGTTTGCGCGAGTTTCGACGTATTTAGTTATAGCCTCCGAAAGCGTTATATCCTCCGGCCGCTTTTTTACCGGCACGAACCCGGCGCGGATGGCTTGAGCTTTGGCTATGGCGGCTGCTTCGGTGTCCTCAATCACAGTCACGCCCTCGCGGCGCAGGTCGATGTACCACTTCTGCCCACGCTTACGCGGCGTGGGTATTTTTATTTCGTCCTTCTTTTTACGCTCGCGCTGAAGCCTCTCGCCGCAGTAGCCGCAATAGATGAAATGCAGCTCACTTGGAATATCTGCCTTGCATTTTCGACATTTCATTTATTTGCTCACCTCACAAGATTCAATAATTGCCCACAGGTTTCAAACCCGTGGGCGTTTTATTTTTGATTGTTTGTATATCTGCTGCAGCTCCGGCACGGGGATATCCACGTTAAAACGCATTCTTAACTGCCGCCGAGCTATGCCCCAGCTCCATTTGTATTCATCTATGTAGCGGCGCAAAGCCTCAATTAAATTAGTATTATAGGTGTATGCAATCATTTCAATTCATTCACAGCGTCGTCGAATGCACCAAAATACTGATTATAGAGGCCGGTGTCGATGCCATCTCCGTTGCGCTCTGTTCCCTGTTTCTGAATTTCTGCATAGAGGACATCTATCTGCTCGGAAACCTTAGTCCAGAGTTCTGAGATTTCGGAATATTCGGAAGGCAGAGCGGCCATTTTGGAATCATAGTCAGCTTTTTTCTCCATAGCCTTTGCAAGCTGCTTTATAGTGAATTCCGGATCAAGAGTTTCTCCAGTAGAGCTTGTTCCGTTAGCATAATACCACTGCATGTCACAAATGCCATCATTCCAAATGTCGTCTACAGCCCAATTCCTGACCTCTGATATCAATTCTTTGTTCGGATCATCTTCTCCGGATAGCGTTGATGCGGCCGAGTCAAGATCCGCCAGCATTGCATTGAACACAGCTTCCTTGCAGTCCTCATTGAGTACCCACTGGTCATTCTCCAGCTTAAATGTCATTGCAGCTTCCTTAGTCACCTTGTCGTAATTGCCCGAAGTAAGGTTCTTGAGCAGTTCTTCAGAAATGAAGGTCTCTTCGTCAAAAGTCTCTCCACTGAAAGCGGTCTCGAACACTTTAGCAAAAGCTGTAGCAAGGGTATCGGCAAAAGCCTTGCCGATGTCTATGTTTGTGAATTTCACATTAACACTTGCCGAATTCTCTTTTTCTTCGCTTGAAACTATCTCGTAGCTCAGATTCTTAAACATTGCCTTCAGGCACTCAGCGTCGAGTGTTGACATATCGGCATCATCAAGCTCAACGTCGGAAGAG